>Ga0310840_100152_pt1 | contig 75768 bp, 59 predicted proteins | sample SM_ome_8_FD_201304 | JGI IMG/M metagenome (GOLD analysis project Ga0310840, IMG submission 201304) | Sorghum-adapted microbial communities enriched on stacked mutant (SM) sorghum from Joint BioEnergy Institute, Emeryville, California... ...
TTGACCCCGCCAGCGTCGCTACGCTCCGAGGGGGTGGACGGAATGACCCGGACTCGGTGGACGGCTTCCTCCGGACCAGGTGGACGGCTTGCGCCGGAATCGCTGGACGGATTCACCGGAATGCGCACCGAGCTCGGTTCATCCCCGCGTACGCGGGGAACTCAACACAGCCTCGACCACGTATTCCCACCATTTCGGTTCATCCCCGCGTACGCGGGGAACTCACCGGGCAATCTTCGTATCCCGAGATCGAGGGCGGTTCATCCCCGCGTACGCGGGGAACTCCGACCACGCAAGGCCGTTCAGTGTGCTGGCGACGGTTCATCCCCGCGTACGCGGGGAACTCTCCACCAATGCCGGGTCCCCGCCGTGCTCGACCGGTTCATCCCCGCGTACGCGGGGAACTCCGTAAGCGAGGACCACTGGGCGGCGGCGTTGCCGGTTCATCCCCGCGTACGCGGGGAACTCTCTGCCGCGCCTGCCGTCTCGGCGCGGACGGGCGGTTCATCCCCGCGTACGCGGGGAACTCGCTGGCCCGCGCTCGCCGCTCACGACGGCAGACGGTTCATCCCCGCGTACGCGGGGAACTCGCCGCTGTCCCGTTCGGCGTTCTATTACCTGACGGTTCATCCCCGCGTACGCGGGGAACTCGCGAGCGAGCCCGATGGCCGCGGTGTCCGAATCGGTTCATCCCCGCGTACGCGGGGAACTCAACGCGATGTCTGGCGCCGTCTCCAGCAATGGCGGTTCATCCCCGCGTACGCGGGGAACTCTCGATACGCACGTCGTACTGGAGAAGCAACCCCGGTTCATCCCCGCGTACGCGGGGAACTCCCCGCCTCGATCAGCGCGAGCGCGAGCGACTCCGGTTCATCCCCGCGTACGCGGGGAACTCACGTTCAGTGATGAAATGATTGGTAAGAAGTTCGGTTCATCCCCGCGTACGCGGGGAACTCTGATCCGCCGGGCCGCGTGGATCGACCCGCAGCGGTTCATCCCCGCGTACGCGGGGAACTCCGGCGTGCCGTTCGGCGACCATAGCACGACGCCGGTTCATCCCCGCGTACGCGGGGAACTCCTGGACGGACGGTGAGCGCGAGGTGACGCTCACGGTTCATCCCCGCGTACGCGGGGAACTCACTAGCACCAAGGGCTGACACCCGGGTTCTGGCGGTTCATCCCCGCGTACGCGGGGAACTCTACGGCAGTCCGTGCCGGCGTGCCTCTTCCACCGGTTCATCCCCGCGTACGCGGGGAACTCAGCAGCAGCAGCTGAACGAAGGGTAGTCCGATCGGTTCATCCCCGCGTACGCGGGGAACTCGCCTTCTCCTGCTCTGTGAGCGCCGACGCGCTCGGTTCATCCCCGCGTACGCGGGGAACTCCGCGCCCACGGGCTCCCCACGGCGCACGGTGACGGTTCATCCCCGCGTACGCGGGGAACTCTGCGATGTGAAACAGGATATTCACGCCGCCCCCGGTTCATCCCCGCGTACGCGGGGAACTCAACTCCAGGATTGCACTGAGGAGCGGAGTCGGCGGTTCATCCCCGCGTACGCGGGGAACTCCTCCAAACGCGATCACCCGTCCGACCTGATTGCGGTTCATCCCCGCGTACGCGGGGAACTCGGGTGGTCGTCCGCGATCGGCTGGCTCCAGACCGGTTCATCCCCGCGTACGCGGGGAACTCCCCAGGGGGGAGTGATGGGACGCGACCCTATGCGGTTCATCCCCGCGTACGCGGGGAACTCGTCGGTACGAGGGTGCTGGTGCTGTAGTAGGCCGGTTCATCCCCGCGTACGCGGGGAACTCGCCGCATCGTGAGCCGCTACACCGATACCGAACGGTTCATCCCCGCGTACGCGGGGAACTCCGGGCGAGCGGGAAGCTGTTCCCGGCGGGCGACGGTTCATCCCCGCGTACGCGGGGAACTCGGCCTCCACCCCGGCCCGCCCGTCCTCCGGTACGGTTCATCCCCGCGTACGCGGGGAACTCGTGGGGGTCACCCCCTCGGATGGTGGGGACAACGGTTCATCCCCGCGTACGCGGGGAACTCCTCCGCACCCTCGGCACGATGACGTTCACGATCGGTTCATCCCCGCGTACGCGGGGAACTCCTCGCAGTTCTCGACGGCGTTGGTGCGATTGACGGTTCATCCCCGCGTACGCGGGGAACTCCTCGGTCAGGACGGTCCGGGGCTCGCCGGTGTCGGTTCATCCCCGCGTACGCGGGGAACTCGCCCGGATCGGCCCATCGGGCGGGGGCGCCGACGGTTCATCCCCGCGTACGCGGGGAACTCTGGCTGGCAGCGATCCGGGCACAACTCGCCCGCGGTTCATCCCCGCGTACGCGGGGAACTCGTCGCCGACTGCCGAATCCGCCTACGCCGCGCCGGTTCATCCCCGCGTACGCGGGGAACTCGACCCACTCGATCCCGAGGCGCTCCAGGGTCTCGGTTCATCCCCGCGTACGCGGGGAACTCGTCCGGACGGCCTCGGTCACGGTGTCGAGCGACGGTTCATCCCCGCGTACGCGGGGAACTCGTGGGCAGCGACCAGATGGCGTCGGCCGTGATCGGTTCATCCCCGCGTACGCGGGGAACTCAGTATCCGGGCGGTGGACCCCGAGGGTATCGGCGGTTCATCCCCGCGTACGCGGGGAACTCCTCGCCTCGGTCCAGCTCACCAACAGCTGGGGCGGTTCATCCCCGCGTACGCGGGGAACTCCGAACAGGAAGACCTTCTCTAACCACCGAGGCCGGTTCATCCCCGCGTACGCGGGGAACTCACTCGCTCCGCATCCGCGCGCCGCTCTGCCGACGGTTCATCCCCGCGTACGCGGGGAACTCTGCGCCTCCCATGCCTCGCTAAACTCCCGATCCGGTTCATCCCCGCGTACGCGGGGAACTCGTGATCTGGCGACGTGCGGCCTCTCCGCCGAGCGGTTCATCCCCGCGTACGCGGGGAACTCAACACCATCCTCCAGAAGCAGTACCCCGGCGGCGGTTCATCCCCGCGTACGCGGGGAACTCGAGAAACACACGCGGGAGAGCGCGACGCGCGTCGGTTCATCCCCGCGTACGCGGGGAACTCGCTCGCAGCAACTGTCAAGCGTCTCGTTTCCGCGGTTCATCCCCGCGTACGCGGGGAACTCCGTCTCTGGTAGGCGCGGCGGCTGGCTGGGATCGGTTCATCCCCGCGTACGCGGGGAACTCGCCAGCGCGACGCGCATGTCGGCGCGGATCGTCGGTTCATCCCCGCGTACGCGGGGAACTCTCCGCGCGCACGCGCGAGCGCGTCCCAAGGCACGGTTCATCCCCGCGTACGCGGGGAACTCTCGGCCAAGGTGAGCGAGAACGTCGCGCTCGCCGGTTCATCCCCGCGTACGCGGGGAACTCTCCCGCGAGAATTCGCTGCATCGCTAGCCACTCGGTTCATCCCCGCGTACGCGGGGAACTCGCCGCCGTCCTCGGAACGGTACGTCACGCCCGGCGGTTCATCCCCGCGTACGCGGGGAACTCGCCGTGGCCGGGGTCGATGCAGACGATCATTCCGGTTCATCCCCGCGTACGCGGGGAACTCATGTCCGCGGTCACGACCCTTCCGCACCGACACGGTTCATCCCCGCGTACGCGGGGAACTCGCTGTCACGGATGTGCGCGTGAGGATGGTGGCCGGTTCATCCCCGCGTACGCGGGGAACTCGCCTGTGCCGGGCGGACCCTGCCGCGCGGCGTCGGTTCATCCCCGCGTACGCGGGGAACTCACCCGGGCCCACCGGCGCCCCGAACCACACGGCGGTTCATCCCCGCGTACGCGGGGAACTCTCTGTCTATGTCTCGCCCGGCGACACGGTCGACGGTTCATCCCCGCGTACGCGGGGAACTCCTACGAGCACCTCGAAGGACATGCCGAATGCGCGGTTCATCCCCGCGTACGCGGGGAACTCCCGGGTCTTCACCCTCATGCGCTACGATGCCGCGGTTCATCCCCGCGTACGCGGGGAACTCGGGAACACGCTGAGTGCGGACCTACCCACCTCCGGTTCATCCCCGCGTACGCGGGGAACTCGAGCTCCACCACTCGCCGGAGCTCGTCGCGCACGGTTCATCCCCGCGTACGCGGGGAACTCGCCTCGCGCCGGCCGAGCTCGGCGAGCCTCTCCGGTTCATCCCCGCGTACGCGGGGAACTCCTCGTCTTGGTGCGACGGATCGGGAGGGGATTCGGTTCATCCCCGCGTACGCGGGGAACTCTATCGGATCGAGATTCCGGTCTACTGGAACGACGGTTCATCCCCGCGTACGCGGGGAACTCTCTTGCGTCGTGAGGACGCGGAGGCTATGCGCCGGTTCATCCCCGCGTACGCGGGGAACTCGTCGCTCGTCTCCGGCCGGATCGCGCAGGCCCGGTTCATCCCCGCGTACGCGGGGAACTCCTCATCTCAGGTGCGGGCGCATGCCGCGTCGCCGGTTCATCCCCGCGTACGCGGGGAACTCATCGTGCTGGACGGTGTCGTCTACAGCGTCACCGGTTCATCCCCGCGTACGCGGGGAACTCTGCGCGATCAGCACGCAAATGAGGGCCGCGATCGGTTCATCCCCGCGTACGCGGGGAACTCCACCGTCGCGGCCTCGCCCAACCGCCGCTGGACGGTTCATCCCCGCGTACGCGGGGAACTCGCGTGTGGCCGGGATCGTGACGATGGACCGGACGGTTCATCCCCGCGTACGCGGGGAACTCCTGCGCAGGCCAGAAGTAGCGCAGCTCGATCTCGGTTCATCCCCGCGTACGCGGGGAACTCACCAACGTCCTGCCCGAGCCGCTGGTCGCTCGCGGTTCATCCCCGCGTACGCGGGGAACTCCGAAGCATCGCCACGCCCCGGACGATGCGGATCGGTTCATCCCCGCGTACGCGGGGAACTCGGTGCCGCGGCATTGAACCTCGCGAGCGCGACCGGTTCATCCCCGCGTACGCGGGGAACTCGAGCACGGACGGAAAACATTGGAGCGCAACGACGGTTCATCCCCGCGTACGCGGGGAACTCCTCATCACGGTATGTGGCGGCGTGTTCGATGCCGGTTCATCCCCGCGTACGCGGGGAACTCGATCCCCGATTTCGTAAGCGTCGCATATGACGCGGTTCATCCCCGCGTACGCGGGGAACTCGGACGTGCCCAAACGTGTCCGCGCCATGCGTACGGTTCATCCCCGCGTACGCGGGGAACTCGCCGAAAGGTCCTCGATACGACCGTTGATGATCGGTTCATCCCCGCGTACGCGGGGAACTCGCCGTCACGATGTGCTGCATGAGCGCGAGCGGCGGTTCATCCCCGCGTACGCGGGGAACTCATCGCCTCCCGATACAGATCGTTGCTGTCCGTCGGTTCATCCCCGCGTACGCGGGGAACTCAGGAGGATCACCCCGATCGGCGGGAGGCGGTCCGGTTCATCCCCGCGTACGCGGGGAACTCGACGCAGCCCACGAAGTCGTAGTTGAGATTGCCGGTTCATCCCCGCGTACGCGGGGAACTCGCCTGTTCGCTCGGGCTCATCTCCGACAAGATCGGTTCATCCCCGCGTACGCGGGGAACTCCCGCTCACGACGGCCGAGGACGTACTCGACCTCGGTTCATCCCCGCGTACGCGGGGAACTCCCCATGACCACCCTCATCCACACCCTCGCCGTCGGTTCATCCCCGCGTACGCGGGGAACTCGAGTGTCGCTTGCGGGTCTGCAAGCGGTTGAACGGTTCATCCCCGCGTACGCGGGGAACTCTAAACTACGTGCCGGGGAGTTTACGCTGTAAACGGTTCATCCCCGCGTACGCGGGGAACTCGGGGATCAGGATCGTCCCGCACTCGCCGGCCGCGGTTCATCCCCGCGTACGCGGGGAACTCGGATGACGACCAAATCGCAGAAGACGTGAAGGCGGTTCATCCCCGCGTACGCGGGGAACTCGAAATGGGCCTGCACGACATAGCGGCCATGATCGGTTCATCCCCGCGTACGCGGGGAACTCGGGACCACCACTGCGAGGAACGCGGTGTTCGCCGGTTCATCCCCGCGTACGCGGGGAACTCCGCCGCAGCCAAGCGGCGCGCTCATCGCACTCCGGTTCATCCCCGCGTACGCGGGGAACTCATCGGCGTCACGCCTCCAGAGACGCGGCAGACCGGTTCATCCCCGCGTACGCGGGGAACTCGGGCTCACGGCGAGCGCGGGTGCGTGGGTGGCCGGTTCATCCCCGCGTACGCGGGGAACTCTGGATGGTGCCGCTCAACGTCTCCCGCCGCACCGGTTCATCCCCGCGTACGCGGGGAACTCGACCGGCGCCCCCGCGACCACCGTCCCGTCGCCGGTTCATCCCCGCGTACGCGGGGAACTCGCCGAACGCGATGGGCAACGCGTTGGCCGCGACGGTTCATCCCCGCGTACGCGGGGAACTCCCCTATGTTTCACCCAAAATTGGGTAATGCGTCGGTTCATCCCCGCGTACGCGGGGAACTCGCGGTAGAGCATCGACGGCGCGTTACGGGTGCCGGTTCATCCCCGCGTACGCGGGGAACTCGGGATCCAGATCCTCGGGGCCGAGCTCGGCGCCGGTTCATCCCCGCGTACGCGGGGAACTCTACTTCTCGAACGTCTGGGGGCTCACCCAGATCGGTTCATCCCCGCGTACGCGGGGAACTCTACTGGAGATAGCGCATGTTTGCTACCTGCGCCGGTTCATCCCCGCGTACGCGGGGAACTCTGCATCACCTGTAACGTGACCGGCACGACCGTCGGTTCATCCCCGCGTACGCGGGGAACTCTTGCTGAAGAACGCCGCGTGCAAGGTAGAGGTCGGTTCATCCCCGCGTACGCGGGGAACTCACCCACGGCCGTCGAGATGGGCCGTACGTGTGCGGTTCATCCCCGCGTACGCGGGGAACTCGCGCGTCAGCGGATCGCCTACGTCTTCGACCACGGTTCATCCCCGCGTACGCGGGGAACTCGATGCCGTGAGCGCGCCGACGCCTGGGCCGTGCGGTTCATCCCCGCGTACGCGGGGAACTCATGGGGATGACCTGTGTGCGTGTCGTCGTAAGCGGTTCATCCCCGCGTACGCGGGGAACTCCTCCGCCGGGAAGCCTGGATGCGTATCTGTCTCGGTTCATCCCCGCGTACGCGGGGAACTCGGCGGCGTCCACCTCGGCACCGAGGCGAGACGCGGTTCATCCCCGCGTACGCGGGGAACTCGTCGAAGCGACTTTCTTGACGCCGCTGACAACCGGTTCATCCCCGCGTACGCGGGGAACTCATCAACAGCCCGTTCAGATGGCCCTTCGTGATCGGTTCATCCCCGCGTACGCGGGGAACTCTTCACGCAACGCAGACCCGAACGCCTTCACGTCGGTTCATCCCCGCGTACGCGGGGAACTCGTGGCGATGTTGGCGTATGTCTTGTCCGGGGTCGGTTCATCCCCGCGTACGCGGGGAACTCATTGCCGCCGTACTGGACAACAATGGTGCGGGCGGTTCATCCCCGCGTACGCGGGGAACTCTTCCCAAAAGCGGCTAACCCGGTGCGGCGGATCGGTTCATCCCCGCGTACGCGGGGAACTCCCTTCGCGGGATTCTCGCTCCAGCTCCGCGACAGGTTCATCCCCGCGTACGCGGGGAACTCCCGCGGGCGAAATTGCGCCCGAAAATTCCTACAGGTTCATCCCCGCGTACGCGGGGAACTCACCCCCGCGGCACGGTGACCGTGGGGTGGGTGCGGTTCATCCCCGCGTACGCGGGGAACTCACCTCCTCGAGGATCAGCCGGTAGCGCACAACCGGTTCATCCCCGCGTACGCGGGGAACTCACGATCGGCGCGTAGGCCGCCGCCGGACTCTCCGGTTCATCCCCGCGTACGCGGGGAACTCCACGTAGGGGAACGGCTGCGCCTCGGGCACGTCGGTTCATCCCCGCGTACGCGGGGAACTCTGGAGCGTGACCCGGTGGCGCAGACGTCCGATCGGTTCATCCCCGCGTACGCGGGGAACTCTCTTCGGCGCAAGCATAATCCGCACCTATACTTCCGCGCAATGCCTAAAGGCTACCAGCCAGTTACGGGGGCAACGAGGGGATGGAACGCGAGGGATATCGCATGCACGCGCACCGTCCCGAACGGCACAAGGACAGGGAGGTACGAATCGCGTAACTCCTTGCGATTACCTGCCACAATGACACCGCGGCCCAGCCCTCGGGGCCGCACCAACCGATGCCGAGGTCATCGCAAGAGCAGTTCAATTGTGCCCGAGACCGAAACAGCGCGGGATTGGCGCTGGGGAGTCGCTGTATGATGAGCCGTGGATGAGCCAATCGTAGGGAACGCACACCGTCCGCGATGGCACAGCAAACTGCACGTACGGCGTGGCCGGTTAGGTTCGCCGAACGAATTGTGTGCCGGAGCTGATCGGCGTTCCCGACGCCGGTTCCGGGAGGAACTTCACGAGCGTGAGGCCATCGAAGTCGATTGCTTCACGGCGGTTCGGGCCTGCGGTTTCGAAGGCGAACCCGGAGTCGGTCGGGGCGGGCCAAGCCATGACTGCGGAGCCGTCGCCGATGAGATCGAGCACCTCGGACCAGATCCTCTCCCGTGTCCGCGCCGAGTATGAGCCCACGTACACCCCGGCCCGAATCTCTGCAAGCCACAGCGCCAAGCGGCCCCTCAGCCTTGGCGGCGCGTTCTCAACCACGATGACCAGCATCGCCGGACATGGGAGTGGGAAGGGCGGGCGGTTGACCCTCGGGGGCCTCGACGGGCGGCTCGATCCCGCTAGCCGCCAGGATCTCACCGATCGTAGGAATGATGCGCTCGAGGAGATTAGTTCTCCTGAATGCATCGCGACAAGCAATCCGCACCTGCCGTTCCAGCGGCCCTCCGCTGGAATCGCCCTTCTGGATACGCGCGGCTACCGAGAATGCCGCGGGGACAACGGTTTCGAACTTGAAAATATCCGCGATGTCGTACACGAAGCTCTGTGGCTTGCCCCGGTGAAGGAAGCCAATAGCCGGAGCGTATCCTGCGGCGAGAATGGCAGCCTCACAGATCCCGTAGAGACACGCCGTCGCGGCCGAGAGGCATCGGTTCGGGACATCCGCGCTATCCCATGCGTCAGGATCGTACTTGCGCCCATCCCACTTTACGCCGTGCATTCGGGCCAGATGCTGGTAGAGGCTCCGTACCCGTGCTCCCTCGATCCCGCGAAGCTGGTCCACGGATCGGCGGGCCGGGGGTTCCTCGCCGAACCGCAGACGGTACATGGCACGTACGACCTTGAGCCTTGCCCCTTCATCGAGCGCCGCCTTGGCCTGGTAAAGCAGTCGGTCAGCTCGGGCCCCACCCGGCTGCCCTGCAGCGTACAACCTCACGCCCGCCTCTCCCACCCACACGAGCAGACATCCCACACGAGCAGCCAGAGCCACCGCCGCGTGGGAGATCCGGGTCCCCGGCTCGAGCATCAAACATGCGAGTCCACCGACGGGGATCTGCACCCGAACGCCGTTCTGGTCCACGAGCACGAAGGCTCCATCGATCACATCCACCTGACCGTACTCGAGGAAGATGATGGCAGACCGGTCGCGCAGGGGAATCGGTCGGAGTGGAATGTACGGTGCGTCGGCCATGGCTTCTCACACCCTACGAATCAGCATCAATCCGCAGCCGAAAGCTTTCGCTCTCCCGAAGCCGCGGGCGATCGCCGTCGTGAACGCTGCCGGATCCGTGATCTCGAGAATCCCTTCGTAGTCCAGGACGCCGATGCGCATCGGGGCGGTGCCTCTGGCCAGATGGTGGACCTGGTACGCAAGCACGCGCACGTCATCCTCACCCGGCTCACCCGGACCAGGAACCCGAAAGCCATTGCGTTCCCCTTGCGAAGCCAACCAAGCACGGCCCGCCCGCTGCACCACCTCAGCGCGCACCGCTGCGCGCTCGCCAGGGGGTATCGAGTGGAGTGCATCCATCACGACATCGCAGGGCTTCCCTCTGCGTCCCGGCCCGCCGCCCCGGGCCACCGTGGCATTGGCTCGCAGGGCGAAGCCTAGACGATCGCCGCGTCGTAGGGATAACACAAAGGGCTTAGGCGATGAGATCTCGAAAAGCCCGTGTCGGTCCTCGGGAACACGCGCCGAAAGGAGGTAGAACGTGCCGGGCGCCGCTTCCCGCCAGAGGAAATCACGCCTGCGGTCGGGTCCATCGGCGAACAGCGTCCATACGAGGCGGTGTGCGGCTGAGAAGCGCTCCGCCGCGTCGCCAGGCAACAGCAGGTCTCGAATGGCGGCCACCGAAGCATCACGCCGAAGCTGCGCACGCGAGAACCAGAGCGTTGGTTCCATCATCTCCGCACCTCCTCCATCGTTCCCACCTCGACGAGCCGGCGAGAGAAGAGCCAGCGCTCCCGGTCCGGCGCGCCATCGCGTCGAAACTCTTGACGCAGGGGCCGCAGTCCCGACTCGAATCCAACGCACGGATCGTGATGCACCTCGACCGACGCTGCGGACCGCCCCCGTTCGGGATGCTCCGGGAGGCCGACAGGAAGGGACGGCCGGGTGCGCAGCGCATCGGCCAAGGTGGGCGCGGACACGATCTCCGGAGCCAGGGGCAGTCCCAGGGGGTTCGATTTGCGACCGGCATAGAGCGGAAAGGCCGGTCGCTGCATCGCCTCCGCAATCTGCTCCAGCGACCAGGGGCCATCGGCTCGCCGCCAAAGGGCAAGTGTCGAACAAGAATCCTGGTAATACGTCCGCCGCGACTCGACCGTCTTGAGATTGCCAAGTGCGAGTAGCTCCGCACGCGTCCTCGGCGCCGCCCGGCGGACCGTCGCCACGGGAACGGTCTGCACGGTGTGATAGTCCACCATCCGGAGCCCCTGCCGATCCAGGCGCACCGCCACGCCGTAACCCGAATCGAGCGCCTCGTGCTGCGCCCGAGCATCTCGCTCCAATCCCAACGCGGCCGCGATGAGTCCCAGCACTGCGGATCGGCTGGGGCGGTCCCATGAGTCGCGCACCTCCCCCACGGCGATCTCGCCCCAGCTCGATAGCGGCGCGTACACGGTAGCGATGAGGAAATCCATCACACGACCGCCTCCGCCGCAAACGAGACGACCGCCCCAAGGCTTCCTTCCGCCCTGTTCGGCGTGACGACCATCTCGGCCGCAGCATCGGACCCCGGCCCGTAGACCCGGTCCAGATGCTCGCGGAACGCCTGCAGGCGTGAGATCGAAGCGTCCAGCAGATCGCCGCCCGCTTCCGTCGGCGCCACCGGTTTGAGGAATGCGGCGGCCAGAGTGCGCGGCTGTTGCGTCCCGTGTTCCGCGAGCACATACGACGCCCGGGCACGCGAGGCGAAGCTCGCCTGTTTGCCACGCGGGCTCACGAGAGCCGCGCTTTCGACGAGCGCAGCCACGGCATCCCGAGCCAGACCGGTATCGCCGCCGAGATTCCTCACGAGGAGCCCCAGATCCACGCAAGCGTACAGGTAGAAGAGACCAGCCCCGAATTCCTGCACGCCGATGAAGGACGTGCCCGCATCTTCGCGGGTGTCCGGGTCCTTGAGGTCGTCGACGGCCACGTAGTAGTCATCCTCGACGGTCACGGCGTGAGTCGTGAAGGCATGGGCCACCTGGACCGCCGCTTCGCGGTTGTACGCGGGGGCGTCCGCGAGCATTCGCCCGAACATGGCGATGTCCGCGGCCGAGTCGGCCTTCACGAGGATCTTCTCGACCGCGGATCGGATGTCCTCTCCCGCCAGTGCGCGATCCGCCAGTTCGAGGGCCCGCTCGTATTCCTCGGGTGCGATGAAAGCCAGTTGGCGGATGAAGGTGGGGGGCGAATCCTTGGACTCGTTCAGTTTCCCGAACGCGCCGGCCACCGTTCGGGCGACTTCGATGGCCTTTTCTTCCGCCATCCCCCCTTCGCGGAGTCGGTCGAACACGATCTGGCCGAGTCGCTGGGTGCGCCGGCCGACGCGATCGCCCAAACGGTTGCTGAAGACGGTCGATGTACGCCAGGCGCGTTTCAAACTCTGGGATGAGATCCGCAACCGCTGAACGCCGCCGAATACAGCCGTCTTGGGCCGCCCCGTGTCGTCACGGTTCAGGTTGGAAACCGGGTAGGCCGTCAGGAGATGAAGTTGAAGGAACGCGCTCATGGCTATGCATCCTCCCTGGAATGTGGAACCGTCGGGGCAGCTACCGCCGCTGCGTAGTAATCGAACGCCCATCGCTTCTTGGTACGTTCATTCCAGTACCAGAAGTCCTCGGCCAGCGCCGCCACGTTCACGCTCCCATCGAGGAGGCGGACGAGGCGAGTGAACGCGGCCACCTGCTCCTCACCACGGCCCGTGAGGAGCAAGCGACGGAATCGGATCTCGGAGAGGCGGGGTCTTTCGGCGCCGACCGCCGTGTCCCCCCTCGTTTCGTTCGGAAACGACCGCCAACCCGCGGCCCGCATGGGCGGCGTGTCGCTATCCTGGGTCACGTGGGCCAAGACCCGCGCGAGCCCCAGCGCCGTGTCCACCTTGCGTGCATCACCCGGCGCCTTGGCACCCACAGGCACGAGCATGCGCACCAGGTGAAGGGCTTCGGGCATGGTCGCCGCCTCGACCGAGGAATGGCACCGCCGCAGCCGCGCACGCACCGCGGAATCGCCATCGGTCGGATCGCAGTACCGCCGCCACCAGGATGCCGCTAGCGACCCGACAGTGCGGTTGAAAGGCTCGTCACGCTGGCTCATGGTTGTTCTCCATTGGGATCCATCGACTCGGACGAAGGTCTCGTCTTCGTGGGATGCGCCGGTATGCGAAGAGCCGCGAAGAACTTGGCCCCGGCTTTCGAATACCCCCGGAGCGTTCGCGTCAACGTGTATCTTGCGCGAACGTACCGCCTTACCGCAGTGGGCTCGGCCGTGCCGGGGTCCGCAAAGTCGTCGAAGATTCTGAGCCCATGATGTTCGATCACGGATCGGAAACGACGGCAGTGCTCGTCGGCACTCTCCGCTGTCGCATCCGGGCCGGTCAACGCGCGCATCACGTCATAGAACTCACCCTCCGTCGCCCCCCAGAGCTCCATTTTCAGGTGTGATAGATCGCCGGCGATATCATCCGGATTGGGGAAGAGCGCTGCCTTGACCGCACTCAGCAGGGCACTCGCCGCCAGGTCGGTAGCGCTCGTCAGGCGGTTGGCCGAGTCGTGCAGGAGGTGGCGTATCTCCGGATCCGACACCGCGAACGCTGGCAGAGTGGCGTCGACCCACCCGCGCGCCTTCGCATTGTCGCAATCGTATCCGAAGGCCCGCACGTGGATAACCTTCGTTCCGATCTCCGGCGCCCGCTCCGCCAGGAAATGGGCAACGGCTGCCGCCGGCTCCTTCGTTGCCCCTGCCGGGACCATGAAAGTCAGCCCGAGCCAATCGCGCCATGCGATTCCCCCTGGCTGCCCGTGGACAGGCAACCAGGTGTCGCCCTTGGCGTAGTGCGGGGAGAGCGGATGCCGCCACCCTACGTAGTTAGGGCCTAGTTTCCGCTTTCGAAATCCGGTAACCGTCCGGGCGCAAGCGTGACCCGTGAGGTCGCATACCCCCTCCCCTCCGAACTCCAACCGAATGCGCCGGGGCATGCCGAAATAGACCTGCAGTGGATGGGCGTCCTGGGGGGTAACTGAGAGATTCCCCTCGGATGTCCGGGTCGGTGCCATCCACGGAAATACATCCGAGGGGTTGACCGCGAGCGGCCCCACGGCGCGCCGCGCCCAGAGTTCCCGGGTTTCGACGTTTGCCCACAACGTTCGCCAGAGCGGCTGTCTCGGGTCCGGCAGGCCGTCGCCATCCGACACCCTCGGGTCCACGAGTGTCGTGAGAGGCCCGCCGCCTCGGATGGAGGTCCGATAACCCGCGCCCCCACCCGGCGCATACGTCTGCATGGTGATCAGCGCCATCGCAGCGGCAGGATAGCCCAGTTGGCGAACCCGCCCGCGCTTCACGAATAAATCCTTGTTGTGCTCGATCGTCTGATCGCCAGGTGCATCGATCAGCAACTGCTCGATGCTGGACGGCTCCCCCGTCCTCAGGTCTTCTTCCGAAAGATCCTGAAGAAACCGAGGGCCGTCGCCGTCGAGATCGAACGCCGGGGGAAGCGAGGCGAAGGCGCCATCGAGGTCGCGAGGGGTCGGTGGATTCCGCCACAGCTCCAGCCAATCGTCCTCGTCAGCCGGTGCCAGGGCCACTGTCAGCAGGCCGATCAGGAACTCGAGCAACGCGCCCTCGAAGTCGGGACGCGGCGCAGCGATACCGACGACAGGATTTTCCCTCAACCTGTCGGTCAGATGCGACGGCGGACCCCAATCGATCGATCCATCCAGCCGCTGGAACGGGATCCATGACTCAGTCCGGAGGTCGTAGCTCATGGGCGTGTGGGTTGTTGGATAAAGGGCCGGAGCAACGTGGATTCGATGTTAACCCACCCCTCTGACAGCGACGGGCAGCGCCAGGGTGCGGTCAGCTTCCGAAGGACAATCCATCCCGCCGATTGTACCGGTAGACGATCCTCGCCCGGCCATCTGCGGCCGCCAATTCGCCGTGCCATTCGTCGCCATCCGCCGGCTCGAGCGGGATGATCTGGATATCCCGATCGAACCGGCCCCATCCCGAGCGTACACCGTCGATGGCCTGCTGGAACCGGGCAGGAGGCGAATGGCCTGGGGGGGCTCTTCGGGTCGAGACGGACACTTCAGAAAGGGCCCAGGCGCGCCAGGGCGGCTCGCAGTCATCCGCCCAGGGGACGAGTTCGCCATCCGTACACACGCGGGCTAGGCGCACAGGCACGCGGTCGTCGCCGAGCCGCGTGGATGCGTGCAGATCGTCCATCCAGCCGCGGCTATTGCCGTCATACCCTGTGAACGGATCGAGAGAGGCATAATGACCGGCTGCCGCCGCTGCCCGACGTTCCCCATCCGCCCGCGCCACCTCTGACGCCAACGCACTCGGCACCTCGTCATTGGCGTACACCGCCTCGATGAGCCATCGGATCGAGTCGGGGGACGCGATGACCGGGGACTCCAGGAGCGTGCGATACGTCCTCCAGAGGACACCGGGATCATCGTAGACCCATGCCGTTCCGGGGAGGAGGGCATCGAGCCAGTGAGGGCTCGGATCGTCCCGGAATTCCGGAGCCACCACGACGAGCTCTGGCGGGATTCCCACGGGTCGCTCCCGATCCCTGTCGCGGTGGCGCCTGAGACGGCCTGCCCGCTGGATGAGGAGATCGATCGGCGCAAGGTCGGTGACGAGGAAATCGAAGTCGAGGTCGAGCGACTGCTCGATGACCTGCGTTGCGACCAAGACCTGACCTCGCCGCTCCGCCGCATCTCCGCCGGGGCCGAAAACGGAAAGGACCTCGCGCTCCCGCGCCTGGCGGTCCGCTTGCGCGAAACGCGCGTGGAAGACCGTGGCGTCGACTCCCCGTTCGCGGAGAAGACGGGCACCGGCAAGACACGCATCCACCGTGTTGCGAATCCATGCCACCGCAGCCCCGGCACTCGCTGCGCGGGCGATTTCCTCGAGCACCTCTTCCTTCTGTGTGACGAATCGGACGGGGATGCGGCGCACGGAACCTGGAGCCGCCGTGATCGGGACTTCGGTTACGCTGCCCGATGGCCCACTTACGACGGTCGCCAGCGGATATTCCATCGACGTTACCGACGCCGCCTTCAGGTCGGTTCCCCAATCACAGTCGGCTCGCTCCACGCCGAGCCCATGGCGCCACGCAGCGACCAGGTCCTGCCGTTGCCTGAGCGATAACGTGGCCGAGAGCACGATGGCGCATCCGCCGAAGGCCGCCTGGAATCGGAGCAGTGCGAGGATCTCCTGTCCGACGTAAGCATCGTAGGCATGCGCCTCGTCGAGGATGAGCACCTTGGTCGAAAGCCCCAGCTGCCGGACGGTCGCAAATCGAGTCGGAAGACTGGCGAGCACGGCTTGATCGATCGTCCCCGCGCCAATGTCGGCGAGGAGGCTCGCCCTGCGATCATCCGCCAGGAATGCAGAACACGACAGTGCACCGTCGGGCTCCCCAGGATCATCGACGCAACCGACGGCCTCGGACGCGACTCGGTCAAAAGCCAGGACCGTCGCCCGGAACCCCTCGTGGTGCATGGCCTGGCCATGGGCGAGGACTAGAGACGGACGAATCGAGCTGCCTCGCGTGTCGTAAAGGCGTCCGATCGCCGTGCGCTGGCGCTCGTACATCGCGTTGGCCGTGGCCTGGGTCGGCATCGCCCAATACGCCCCCGAAGCGCGGCCCGCGGACATGAGTCGATGCACGAGCATCTGCGCCGCTTCGGTCTTGCCCGACCCGGTCGAATCTTCGAGCAGGACGAGGAGCGGCCCGGGGGGGAGGGGTACCGATTCCGCCCAGGTTTGTGCAGGCGTTGGCGAGGACCTACCCGTGAGTTCCACGAACGACCTGCAAGGGGATGGCGTCGCCGCCAACAAGCCGGCCGCTCCGATCGCATGTCGTGCGAGACTACGCGCCCTTTCCAGGTACGACGCGAGTCCTTCTCCCGTGTGGGGGCTGCAGTAGGGGAACCAACCCTGACGCGACCCGACCCAATCGGCAATGGTCGTCAAGCCGGAGATCCAGTAGCTCGCCACCATCGCCTGCTTCCTCGAAAGCGGCGGACCGGAACATGGCTCCGGCGACAGCAGCTCGCAGAGGTCGAGCGCGCAGGCTCGCGCGGCCTCTATACCTGTCCGTCCGAACAAAACCTCCACCGGTACCGACTCATCGGCAACCGGACGCCCGTGATGACCGAAAATGCCTTTGGCGAGCCGGCGCAACACCGCACTTCCCTCGGGCCAAATGACCTCGGCGAGCTCTGCACCTAGCTGGTCGCGCCACAAGAGGTAGCCATCCCGCGTGTGCGGCGTCCGCGCTATGCCTGACGTGGGGAGCTCCCCGAGCGCTGCCGGCCAGAACTCCGGGACCATCGCCTGGAATCCGCGGCTGAACTTGCCGATGTCGTGCAGAGCGGCAAGCGTGACCAGGAGCTTGGTGGCTTCGTTGGGCTCTAGTCCGAGGAGTCGGGCCGCCTTTTCCCTGAGGTCGCGCCGCGCCTCGAGAATCGCCTCCATGGTTGCGGCCACGTCCAGGAGGTGGTAGGCGACAGGGTGCCACCGGACGACAGATCCGTCGGCCGGTCTCGCCTTCCCCCAGAACGAGAGGTACGGTACGTTCACGTATGGATTCCCGAAGTCTCGGAGAGGCGAGTCGGATCTCGCCTATCGAACCCCATCCCGTTCCGATGCCGGCGCCGTGTCGGCATCGCTTTGCCCCCTCACAACACCGGCGATGATGCGACCAAGCAGTGTCGATGTGGCAGGATTTCACCGGACGGCGGCGATTCGAGTTCGTTCGCCTGCGGGCGCTGCCGTCCGACGCTTTGGGGATGAGGAAGTCTGGCCACGTCGCATTCGGGTTTCGCGACGAGCATTCATTAGATACTAGATCACTCCAACGCCCCGTGCAATAGAATCCCCCTCAAGCCATGGGTTGGCAAGCCCATCCGTGCGGCACGGGCGCAAGGAATCTCGATGGGCGGGCAGCAATACATCGTGAGCCGGCTAGACTCCCACGCGGCCGTGAGCGCTGCCATGCAGCTTCGTTTCGGCGAGCGACGTGCGCCGCCCCGCCGCTCGTCGCCCACCGGCGGTAGGTTCCCCTACGCCCCACCCCTCCCCGCCGCCCGCGACGCCGCGTCCAGCCCCAGCTCCTTCGCGATCCCGCGCATCGCCTCGATGACGTTCGCGATGTGCTCGGCGAGCTCGACGCCGAGGAGCTCGGTGCCCCGGCGGACCTCCTCGCGGTCGACGCCGGCGGCGAAGGCGCGGTCCTTCATCTTCTTCATGACCGACTTCGGCTCGAGGTCGTCGATCCCGTTCGGGCGCATGAGCGCGGTCGCGGTGATCAGCCCCGTCAGCTCGTCGCAGGCGAAGAGGGTCCGGTCGAGCTGGGTCTCCGGCTCGACGCCGGTGAAGTCGGCGCGATGGGCGAGGATCGCGTGGAGTACCTCCTCGGGGTACCCCCGCCGGCGCAGCTCCTCGACCGCCTTGAGGGGGTGCTCCTCGGGGTACTTCTCCCAGTCGAGGTCGTGGAGGAGCCCGGCGAGGCCCCACGTCTCCTCGTCCTCGCCGAACTTCCGGGCGTAGAAGCGGACCGCCGCCTCGACCGCCTTCATGTGGTTGCGCAGCGACGGGTTCTCGACCCACTCGTTCAGCAGTTGCAGCGCCTCTTCACGCGTCGGCACGGTCGATCTCCAGGGGTTCGGGCCGGTCCCGCTCGCGGTCCACGATGCAGAGGAACCCGAACGGTTCGGCGTAGGGGTTGAGGAATTGGTGCGGTTCGCCGGGGGCCACGTAGACGACGTCGCCGAAGCCGACCTCGTGCACCGTCGCCCCGAGGCGCACCCGCCCCCGTCCGCGGTGGCAGACGACGACGTGGACGTGCTCGTGGCGCTCGAAGGTGCTGTGGCCATCGGGATCCAGCTCGAAGTAGCGGAGCTCGAAGGAGGCCTCGGCGGAGCGCGCCAGGATCCTGCGGGTCACGCCCCGGAACGTCCCATCCGGCGCCTTGTACGCCAGCGCACGGACGCCGTCCCAGCCGGCGCCGTCGTACCGGATCACGCTGCTCCGCGTGAGGGGGGCCGGCGGCTCGGGCGCCGTGCAGCTCCGCCGCGCGCCGCCAACCGTCTCGTCGACGGCCACGCCGCCCACGGGCTCGACACGGATCGGGACCGAAGCCTCCTCCCGTTCCTCGTCGCGCACGCTCACGTCTCCTGCCAGGGTCATGCTCGTCGCGGATTGTAGCGCCCCCGCGCCCCGCCTGCAACCGCCACGGCGTCAGAGCGGGACGGCACGGGCGGGGTAGATCACCGTCTTCACCCCCTCCCCCTTCCCCGCCGCCCGCTCCAGCGCCGCGCCGACGCCCTCGAGGCCGGCGCGATGGGTGATGAGCGACGTCGCCTCGACGCGCCCCTCCGCCAGCAGCCGCAGCGCCTCCCGCGTCTCGTCGGGGCCGCAGGAGTAGCTCTGGACGAGGGCGACCTCGCGGAAGTAAAGCGGGGAGAGCTCGAGGGGGACGGTCTCCCCGGGCGCCGTCGGCGTGAAGCAGACCACGCGCCCGCCGGGGGCGGCGGCGTCGAGCCCCGCGCGGATCGCCGCGGCGGAGCCCGGACAGACCACGACGACGTCGGCGCCTCGGCCCTCCGTCGCCTCGCGCACCGCCGCGGCCACATCGACGGCCGCGGGGTCGAACGCCGCGTCCGCGCCCCGCCGCAGCGCCCGGTCGCGACGGTCGGGGAGGAAGTCGCTCCCGAGGACGACGCCGGCGCCGTAGACCCGGGCGAGGGACGCCATGAGGAGCCCCATCGCGCCGAGCCCGACGATCAGGACCGCGTCACCCGGCTCGAGCCGCCCCTGCCGCCGCACCGCCCGGATCCCCGTCGCGAGCGGCTCGATGAAGACCGCGGTGTCCCAGTCCATCGCGTCGGGGAGGACCAACGTGTCCCGCGCGACGTTCGGCGCGGGGACGAGGGCGAACTCCGCGAAGCCCCCCGGGTCGAGCCGCGTCGCCTTCCACGTCGCGCAGTTCGACCAGAGCCCGCGGCGGCACTCCTCGCACGCCAGGCAGGGCGCGTGGTGGTGTACGAAGACCCTGTCGCCGACCGCGACCGTCTCGACCCCGTCGCCGACCGCGACGACGACGCCCGCCGGCTCGTGACCCAGCACCGCCGGCGCCTTCCGCTCGACGTACCATTGGAGCGCGTCGGAGCCGCAGACGCCGCACGCCTCGACGCGCACCAGCGCCTCCCCCGGCCCCGGCGACGGGACCGGCGCCTCCTCGACGCGAACATCTCCCCAGCGGTACAGTCGGGCCACCCGCATGCGATCGGGGACCGTCATCACTTTCGACTCCTCGGCTGTCTTCTTGCGGAGATCGGCCGTGGCCGCCACGCGCCGGGCCGGTCCCGCGATTCCGTGCCACGACGGGCCGGCCGCCGCCGGCGCCCGGCGCGGCACCGCACTTCGACGAAGGAGCGCCACCATGCCCGAGCGCCTCCGGCCCTGGCTCGTCCTCGCCCTCTTCGTCGCCCTCTGCCTCGCGGTCGGCGGCGTCGGGTCGATCATCACCGCGGCGTCGCGCGAGAGCTGGTACGCGACGTTGCGCCGCCCCGACTGGGCGCCCCCCGGCCGCGTCTTCGGCCCCGTCTGGACGACGCTCTACATCGCGATGGCGGTCGCGGCGTGGCTCGTCTGGCGACGACTCCGATTTCCCGGCGCCGCCGTCCCCCTCGCCCTCTTCGGCGCCCAGCTCGCGCTCAACCTCGCCTGGTCCGCGATCTTCTTCGGGCTGCGCTCCCCCGGCGGTGCGTTCCTCGAGATCATCGCGCTCTGGGCCGCGATCCTCGCCACCCTCGTCGCCTTCTGGCGCGTCTCCCGCCCCGCCGGGTGGCTCTTCGTCCCCTACCTCCTCTGGGTGACCTACGCCGCCGCGCTCAACTTCGCCATCTGGCGCCTCAACCCGACGGCGTGAGGGCGACCTTGACCGCCTCCCGCGAGAACGCGAGCCCGAGCGCCTCCTCGAGCCGCGCGAGCGGCCGGCGGTGCGTGATCAGCGGCTCCACCCGGACCTCGCCGCGGACCAGATGATCGAGTGCGCGGCGGACGTCGGCGCGGCCGTAGTGGAACGCCCCCTTCAGGTCGACCTCGTCGTAGTGGACCCGGTAGGTGTCGAAGCCCGCCCGCGTCCCCGTCGCGCACCCGCCGTAGAGGAGGACCTCGCCCCCGACCGCCGCGAGCGCCGGCGCCGCCTCCCAGACCTCCGGCCGGCCGACGCACTCGACGACGATGTCGGCGCCCGTTCCGCCGGTCCACCCCCGAACCGCCTCGACCAGCGCCTCCCCGCCGGGATCCTCGAGCGGCTCCGCGCCGAGCGCCGCCGCCACGGCCAGGCGGGCAGGGTGCCGCCCCACCAGGAGGACCCGCCCCGCGCCCCGCAGCCGCGCGACCTGCGCGAAGAGCAGCGCGATCGGCCCATCGCCGAGCAGGACCACGTGCTCCGCCCTCTCGAAGGCGACGCGGTCCGCGCCGTGGACCACGCACGCCAGCGGCTCGAGCGCCGCCGCCGTTTCGGCCGCGAGCCCCGCCGGCCGCGGGAAGACGTTCGTCCGGACGAGGTGCGCGGGGAGCCGCACGTACTCCGCGAAGGCGCCGAAGACCATCCGCCCGACCGCCTCGGGGCAGAGACTCTCCCGACCCCGGCGGCAGAGCCGGCAATCCCCGCACGGCGCCGTCGGCACACAGGCGATGGCATCGCCCTCGCGGAACCGGTCGACCCCCGCCCCCACCGCCGCCACGACCCCCGAGAACTCGTGCCCCATCGGCGTCGGCAGCGGGATCTTGGGGTGGCCCCGCCGGTAGGTCTTCAGGTCGGTCCCGCAGGTCAGCGCCGCCTCGACCCGCACCACCAGCTCCCCCGGCCCCGGCACGGGGACCGGCGCCTCCCGCAGCTCGACGACCCCCGGGCGGACCAGCACCGCCGCGAGCATTGTCGCATCCGTGATCGTCGCCATCACGCCGCCCCCCGAAACGACCGCATCAGCTCCGCGAGCGCCTCTGCCCGATCGACCGGCGGCGCGCAGCTCCGCCCCGCGCAGAGGTACGCCCGCGGCGCCGCCCCCGTTACCATCGCCGCCAGTTCCTGCGGGAGCGTCTCAGCCCCGACCCGCCCCGGCGCGATCCGACGCACCACCGTACGCGGCCGGTACGTCGCGAGCGCGGTCGCGAGGAGCGCGTCGGCGCCGGCGTCGCCCTCGTCGCCGACCACCACGATCGTCGTCACCGGCCCCGTCGCCCAGTCGACCGCGCGCAGGTACGTCGCCACCGCCGTCGGCATCTCCGCCGCCGACCCCGCGAACGCCCGCAGGACCTTCTCCGCCGCGCCGCGGTACCCTTCGCCCCGCCCCAGCGCATCCAGCCGGAGCAGTGCCAACGCCGCTACCGCGTTCCCCGAAGGCATCGGCGAGTCGACGATCGGGAGATGCGCGTCGGCGAGCATCCCGAGCGCCTCCCCCTCCCCCCGCGGCCGGTCGAGGAACGCCCCGCTCCCCGGGTCGCGGTAGCGCCGGATCAGGATCTCGACCACCCGCTCCGCACGATCCAGCCACGCCGGATCCTGCGTCCACTCGAAGGCGTCGAGGAACGCCTGCGCCACGTTCGCCTGGTCCTCGAGGTACCCCCCAGTTTCGCCATTGCCGAGGCGGTGGGCGACTCCATCATCCACGTCGAACGCCTCCACCCAGACCCGCTCCAGCGCCCGCAGCGCCGCCACCCCCGCCTCCCCCCGCCCCAGGTGCCTCGCCGCCGCGATGTGCCCCGACGCCACGAGCGCGACCCACCCCGCGTACAACGTCTCGTCCACGAACGGCCGTGGGCGCCGATCCCTCGCCGCCTTCAGCCGCCTCTTCGCCTCGTCGAGGATCGCCTCCGCCTCCGCCTCGGAGACCCCCATTCTCGCCGCGACCTCGGCGACCGGCAGCGCCTCGTAGAGCACGTGCCGCTCGTGCGCCGTGTGCACCCCGCTCGACGGGTCGTCGAGGCCGTAGCGCAGCCGCACCGCCTCGAAGAGCGCCACATCGCCTCCGAGCGCATCCCCGACCTCGGCGAGGGTCCAGGTCCAGTAATCGCCGTCGTCCGTCGGGCCGATGTCCGCGTCCTGCGACGCCGGGAACCCGCCCGCCTCGACCAACGCCGGCGAGACCTCGCGGTAGTAGCCGAGGATCCCGTCGCAGACCCGCGCGTAGAGCGGGTCGCCGAACACCGCGTGCGCCCGGGCGTACGCCTCGAGGAGCGTCCCGTTGTCGTACGCCATCTTCTCGAAGTGCGGGACGATCCACTTGGCGTCGACCGAGTAGCGGTGGAACCCGCCGCCGAGGTGGTCGTGGATCCCGCCCCGCGCCATCGCCGTGAGCGTCCCCTCGACGACGTGCTCGATACTCTCGTCCGCGGTGTCCAGGCAACGGTCGAGGAGGAGCTGCAGCGCCCCCGGGTTCGGGAACTTCGGCGCCGTGCCGAACCCGCCGTGGCGCTCGTCGTACGCGGCGAGGAAGGCGTCGACCCCGCGGGCGACCAGGGAAGGCGAGAGCTCCCCCGGCTCCGCCTCCGCCTGCTCGAAGAGGTCGAGCCGCGCCCGCACCGCCCGGGCCGTCTCCACCGCCCTCGCCGCATCCCGCCGCCACACCCCCGCCACCGACTCCAACACCCGCCGGAACGACGGCCGGCCGAACCGGTCTTCCGGCGGAAAGTACGTCCCGCCGTAGAAGACCTCGCCACTCGGCGTCAGGAACGCCGTCAGCGGCCACCCGCCCTGCCCCGAGAGCGCCTGCACCGCGCGCTGGTACCTCGCGTCGACGTCCGGCCGCTCGTCCCGGTCCACCTTCACCGGGACGAAGTTCTCGTTGATCAGCCGCGCCGTCTCCGGATCCTCGTAGCTCTCCCGGTCCATCACGTGGCACCAGTGGCACCACACCGCGCCGATGTCCAGGAGGATCGGCCGGTCCTCCCGCCTCGCCCGCTCGAACGCCGCCTCCGACCAAGGCAGCCAGTTCACCGGCTGCGTCGCGCCGTGCCGCAGGAACGGGCTCCGCGACTCCGCGAGCGTGGGCGTCGGATCCTCGGGCATCTCGGTCCCCTCCCTGTGCATCGTGATCGGCGCGCCGGCCCCGGAGCGGCCCACCCGAGGGCGGACCCGCTCTCCGGGCCTCGCGGTCGGCGAGGCGTCGGCTCGGCCCCGCCCTCAGACCCGCGCCCCCTCCGGCGTACAGTCGAAGAGGACATAGTCCGTGGCCACGGCGGGACGTCCCAGGAGACGGAGCTGGCCGACCACCTGACCCCGGTGGTACGTCGAATGGTTCACCACGTGGTGCAGCAGCCCCCCCAGCGCCTGCGCCCGGTCCTCCCCCGCCATGGTCCTGTAGACGACGATGCGCCCCAGGTCCTCCTGCCGGAGCCCGTTGATGAACGCCGCCTGCTCCTCCTCGACCCCGCGCCACCACGCGCGCAGCGCCTCCGGCGTCGGGGACTCCACCGCGTCCGGCAGCGCCGTCGGCGACGTCCCCTTCCACCGCTGCAGCCAGAGCCACTCCGCCGCGAGGAGGTGCCCCATCGTGTCCCGCACCGACGGGAAGCTGCCGCCCACCTCCCGCACGAACTCCTCGGCCGAGAGCGGCATCAGCGCATCGAACATCCTCCCGTTCGCCCAGCGGTCGTAGGCGTAGAGCTCCCGGATCACCTCGATCGTCGTCCGCATCGCGACCTCCCCGTGGCGGGTCGAGTGTTCACCCCGCGTACTTGAACCCCGCGGCACGGAGCGTCAGCGGCTCGCCCTCACGGAAGACCCCCGCCCCCACGACCTCCCCCACGAAGAGCGTGTGGTCCCCCGCCGGCACCTCCGCCACGATCCGGCACTCCACGTACCCGAGCGCATCCTCGAGGAGCGGCGCCCCCGTCTCCCCCGCGCGGTACGGGTATTCCTCCAGCTTCCCCGGCACCCGCGCGTACGGCCGCGCCAGCCTCGCCGCCGGCGTCCGCTGCGTCGCCTCGAAGACGTTCACACTGAAGACCTTCGACGCACGCATCATCTCGACCGACGCGCCGTCGTTCTCCACCGAGACCGCCACCATCGGCGGCTCGAAGGCGACCTGCGTCACCCAGTTCGCCGTGAAGGCGTTGCTCCGCTCCCCCTCCCGGACCCCGATCGCGTAGAGCCCGTAGGGGAACCACTCCAGCACCTGCGTCTTCGCGCGCTCGTCCATGTTCACCCCCCTACACGGCCGCACTCGGGCAGAGGTCCGCCACCGTGCACCCGCCACACCGCGGCCGCGGCGCCTTGCAGACCGCGCGGCCGTGGAAGATCAGAAGATGCTCCAGATCGCCCCAGAGCTCGCGTGGGAAGAGCGCCATCAGGTCCCGCTCGACCTTTTCCGGGTCCGTCTCCCGCGTGAACCCGAGCCGGCCCGAAAGGCGCTTCACGTGCGTGTCGACGACCACCCCCTCCGCCTTCCCGAACGCGTTGCTCAACACCACGTTCGCCGTCTTGCGACCCACCCCGGGGAGCCGCGTCAGCGCCTCCATCTCCGCCGGAACCTCGCCCCCGTGCCGCTCCACCACCGCCGTCGCCATCCCGATCAGGCTCTTCGCCTTGTTCCGGTAGAACCCCGTCGACCGGATGATCGACTCCAGCTCCTCCTGCTTCGCCCCCGCCAGGTCCTCCGGCGTCGGGTAGCGCGCGAAGAGCGACGGCGTGACCTGGTTGACCCGCTCGTCCGTGCACTGCGCCGAGAGGATCGTCGCCGCCAGGAGCTGGTACGCATTCTCGTGGTCGAGCGCGCACTTCGCGTCCGGGTACGCCTCCCGCAACCGCCCGATCACCTCGAGCGCCCGCGCGCGCTTCGCCTCGCGGCTCTCCCGGACCCTCGCCGGGCCGCGCTTCGCCGCCGCCCCCGCGGCCCCCGCCTTCGCCGACTTCGCGGCCTTCCCCCTCGCCGACTTCGGCTCCTTCGCCATCGTCGTCACCGTTTCCGTCCCTCCTTCAGGTGTCGCCGCACCGCGTCGAGCTCCCAGGCATTGATCACGTCGCCCGCCGTGAGCCACCCCTTCCGTGCGACGTTGACCCCCCAGCGCACGTCGTCGAGCCCCTCCGTCGAGTGCGCATCCGGGTTGATCGCGGTGAGCACCCCCTTCTCCCGCGCCCGCCGCCAATGCCGCCAGTCCATGTCGAGCCGGCGGGGGTTCGCGTTGATCTCGATCGCCACCCCCCGCTCCGCCGCGGCGTCGATCACCGCGTCCAGGTCGATGCGGTACCCCTGCCGGGAGAGGAGGAGCCGCCCCGTCGGGTGGCCGAGGAAGGTCAGGTGCGGGTTCTCCATCGCCCGCAGGACCCGCGCCGTCTGCTCCGCCTCCGACAGCCCGAACGACGAGTGGACCGAGCCGACCACGTAGTCGAAGCGGGCGAGGATGTTCTCCCCCGCGTCCGCGTAGTCGAGCCGGCCGTCGGGGAGGATGTCGGCCTCGATCCCCTTGAAGATCCAGAGCTCGTGGCCGCGCTCCTCGTTCCAGGCGTCGATCTCGTCGTGCTGCCGCGCGATGGCGTCGGGCGTGAGCCCCCCGGCGTACGTCGCCGCCTGCGAGTGGTCGGCGATCCCGAGATACCGCCACCCCCGCGCGCGGGCCGCCTCGGCCATCTCCCGGACGCTCGCCCGACCGTCGCTGTACGTCGTGTGGCAGTGGAAGCACCCCCGGAGGTCGTCGTAGGCGACGAGGCGTGGGAGCGCACGGGCCTCCGCCGCCGCCAACGCCTCCGCGCCCTCGCGGAGCTCCGGCGCGACGACGTCGAGCTCCAGCGCCGCATAGAGCGCGGCCTCGTCGTCCACTCCGACCCGCGCGGTCCCCCGCCAGAGCCCCCGGTCGTCCAGCCGCAGCCCCAGAGACGCCGCGCGCGAGACGAGCCCCTCCCAGTGCCCCGGGCTCCCCGTCCCGTGGACCACCGCGGCCACGTACGCCTCCGGCTCCACGCACCGCAGCGCGACGGCGACGCCGTCCGCGAGCCGCACACGGGCGCAGGCACCGCCGTCCCGCTCCCCGTGAGCCACGTTCGGGAGCGCCAGGAACTCCCGGATCACCGCGTCGGCGTCCCGCGTCGCCGCGACGACTTCGATGACGTCGACCGTCTCCAGCCGACGTCGCAGCTCGCCGACCGCCTTCGCCCGCCCGACGGCGGCGTTCGCCTCGAGGAGCCCGACGACCCAACTCGCCACCGTCCACGCCTCCGGCGCACGACGCCGGCCCCGCACGCTCCGGAGGAACGCCACCCCCTCCAGCAGCTTCGCCTGCGTCTTCTTCCCGAACCCCGGGAGCGCCGCGATCCGGTCCTCCGCGGCTGCCCGCTCCAGGTCCTCCGCCGACGCGATCCCCAGCTCCATGTGCAGCGTGTGCAGCCGCCGCGCGCCGAGCCCGGGGACGCCGAGGAGCTCGATCAGCCCATCCGGGGTGCGGCTCCGCAGCTCCCGGTGAAGCGTCGACTCCCCCGTCGCCGCCAGCTCCCTCGCCACCTCCGCCGTCGCCGGGCCGAACCCCTTGACCTTCGCCAGCTCCCCCGAGACCGCGAGCGCCGCGACGTCGCCCTCCAACCCCTCCGCCGCCCTCGCCGCGTTGTAGAACGCCCGGGCGCGGAACGGGTTCTCGCCCTGGAGCTCCATCAACGTCCCGATCTCCTCGAGGACCAGCGCCAGCGCCCGCCTATCCATCGCCGCCCACCTCCCGGATCCGCCGGAACGGCAGCGCCGTCGGCGGCAGCTCCCGCGGCGACGTCGGCCCCGCCGCCGACGGCACCTCCTCCCCCCCGATGGACCCCGGGAAGACCGCGACGTGCCAGAAGAGAAGCGAGATCAGCCGCAGCGCTTCCCCCTCGGTCACCAGCCCGTACCACCGATGGAGCTCGCCCCCGGGGAGGATGTTCTCGAAGTCCCGCCCCTCCAGGCGGGCGTCCGCGTCCGCCCAGTGGCCGAGCGGCGCCGCGACCAGCTCCGTCCCGATCGGGATCGTCCCGAACCCCGGACGGTCCGCCCGCATCCCCAGCACGAGCATCGCGTCCAGGCGACGGTACGGTGGGCGCATCGGATCCTCCTCGCCCACCAACGTCCAGAAGATCCCGTCCACCGGCTCCGGCGCCGCGCCTTCATCCACCCGCGACCAGAAGAGGTGCCGCGGGAGCCGCAGGTACCCCGCCGGGTGCGGCGACGTCAGCTCCCAGCTCCCCACCGTAGGCGTCGCCTCGACCAGACCCCGCGCCACCCCCTCGTCCACCACGTAGAGACGGCGACCGAACGCCCAGAAATGATACGCCTGGTGGAGGAGCCGTCCGTACCGCTCGAACTCCTCGCCCCCCGCCCCTTCCGGGAGCAGCTCGCGCAGCAGCGCACCCACCGTACCGAGGAGGAGGAACCGCTCCGGGCTCCACGTCGCCACGCCCCGGGCCTCCGCCTCCTCGAGGATCGCCGGGAACCGCTCCTCCTCGAAGTACGGATGCCCGAACGCCAGCTCGTACGGCGTCAGCCACGGCGCGGTCGACGCCCCAGACTCCCATTCGCTCATCATGCCCGCCATGATAGATCTTCATCCCCGGATGCGCCACGCGCCGCCGTGTCCGGGGCCCCCCACCGGCACGGCCCCGGGCCGCGACGGGCCGGCGTGCTCGATCACCGCCGCGCCGCATACGACGGCGCTCCGCCGGCATCCCTCCCGCGCCCGACGGCGCACCCCCTCACACCGCCTCGGCGACGTACGCGTCCGCCTCGATCTCGACCAGGATCTCCGGCGAGATCAGCCGGCTCACCTCGACCATGCTCGTCGCCGGCCGAATCTCGCCGAAGAACTCGCCGTGCGCCCGCCCCACTTCCTCCCACCGCCCGATGTCCGTCACGTAGATCCGCGTCCGGACCACGTCCTCCAGCCTCGCCCCCGCTCGCTCGAGCGCCGAGGCGATGTTCTTCAGCGTCTGCACCGCCTGCGCGTACGGGTCCCCCACCCCGACGATCCGGCCCTCGCCGTCGGTCGCCGTCGTCCCCGACACGTGCACGTACGGCCCGACCCGCACCGCCCGCGAGTACCCCACCACCGGCTCCCACGGCGTCCCCGTCGATACCCGGACCCGCCCGTTGACCATCCGCTCGCTCGTCTTCATCTCGCCCCCGCCTCACCATCGCATCCTCGCTCCTCCCCCCGACCTCCGCCCCACAGCGCGCCTCCAGCGAATCGCCTCATCACCCCGGCACCTCATCACCCCGCCACGGTAGACCGCCCGGCCTGACCGCCACCGCCCGCTACGGCCACGGCCCGCACCGACGCCTCCCGCACCTCCACCCGCCGCCGGCCGAAGAGTGCACGGAGCGACTCGCCGAACCCCGCCCGCCGAACCAGCACCAGGTACACCTCCTCCCCCGGCCCCCGCTCCAGCCCCTCCTCGATCCAGAGGAAGCACACATCGCCCGGGTCCTCAGGCACCGGCACCCGGTACCTCCCGCCGTGCCAGTCGAACTCCGCCTCCGGCCCCGGCGGCTCCGCGGACGCGTACTCCCGCTCCAGGAAGGTGTCCCGCTCGACCCGCCACACCCCCTCCGCCACCCGCTCCCCCGACCGGTAGAAATAAGGGTCGAACGGCTCCCCCTCCAGCCGCTTGAAGTTCTCGTCCATCGCGTAGTCGAGCGCGATGAGCGCATCCTCGTCCGCCAGCGACTCCAGGTGGTGCTTCAGCTCATGGGTCAACGTCTCCCAGAGCTCCTCCTCCCAGTCGAACTCCGGGTCCAGCCGCGAGAGCCGCCAGAACGAGCCGTAATAGAGCACCACGGCGGACCGGATCGTCTCCGGCCCGCCGTACTCCGACGGGTACGTCTCCGTGAGGCACTCGCCCAGCGTGTAGATGTCCCCGAGCGTCGGATGCGGCTTCGCATCGCGCTCCACCACGAGCCCGTCCACCCCTTCCTTGTACGCTTCGGGGATCTCTTCCCAGTACCGCCGCGCCAGCGCCTCGAATTCCCTGTACTGCACCTCGCCCCCTCCGACCGTGCTCCCCTCCCCCACCTCCCCCCTCCACACCCCCGCCGCAATATACATCACCGCCCCCCACCCGCGCCCACACCCAATCGCACACCCGATCCCGATCCCGTTCCCGATCCCGTTCCCGATCCCGTTCCCGATCCCGTCCCCGTTCCCGAGCCCGCGCCCGAGCCCGCGCCCGCGCCCGCGCCCAACTACCCCACCCACCCCCCCCAAACAACAACGCCCCCGCAGCGATTGCGCTGCGGGGGCGCGCCCGTCACGATCTCACCCTGCGATCAGGGCTTGATCCCGACGATCGTGCCGCACGGCCCCGAGGTCATCCCCCGGGCCAGGCACTCGTTCTGCGGCCAGCCGAGCCGCGTGAAGATCACGTGATCCTCGAAGTCCCCGCCCAGCTCCGCCTTGGTGAGGCGCGGCAGCTCGTCCAGCTTGTTGTACTGGAACGCGTCCAGGTAGGTGAACCCACCCTCCCAGAGGAGCGAGTACCGCTTGTTGTAGAGGATCTCGTCGAGGAGCGCCTCGTCGTTCGGAACCGACGCCAGCGGCGCCAGCCCGCCCGACGCCTGCCGGACCACGTTCACATCGGCGAGCGCGCCCGGCGCGTCGCCCGTGGCCAGCTTCGCCTCCGCACGGATCAGGAGCAGCTCCTCGTTCTTGATCCACGGGAACGGCGCATCGGCGCTCGCGTACATCGCCGGCCGCTCCGTGACGGTCACGCCGTACTCCGTAACCGGAGCGATGACCGTCGTCTTCCTCAGGGCGCGGTTGTCCAGCGTCGCGTCCGGCTTGAGCTGCGCCTCGGCGCGGATCCGCGGGTGGATGTAGTCCGTCGCCACGTTGTAGAACGGGTTCGTCCCGTCCGCGAGGCTGTAGCTGTGCCAGACGCCGAGGTCCATCGGAGCGCTCGGATCGACGAACGACTCGTCGAGCGCCGTCAGCACGTCCGACCACCGGCCCATGTACTTCAGCGTCCTCGCCTTCAGCGCACGGTTCACCTTGAGGAACTCCGCGGGCGTGTCGAACGGCGCGTACCCGTCGGTGAAGACGAAGGGGAACTTCGTGCCGCCGTTCCGCAGGTGCGCCGCCGCCTCGTCGAAGAGGGTGATCGCACGGTCGTAGAGCTGCTCCGGCGTGCCGATCGGCCCGAGTTCGCCCGTCGGGCTCTCCGGCGGGTCGAGGGGCGCGCCGAACTCCGGGTGCGTCACGGCGAGCTGGAAGTACGCGAACGCTTCGACCGTCTTCGCCCAACCGCGGATCGCCTCCCTCTCCGCGTCGGTCATCCCGTCGACGGCGTCAACGGCCTTGAGGACGTTCCGGACGTTGACGATCGCCGTGTAGTTGTTCGTGAAGTACGTCGCCGCGTTCGACGAGAGCGGGTCGCGCGGGCCGATCAGGTTGTCGGTGTGCGGCCGCGGCTCCTGCGGCCGGAGGTCGTACGACTCCCGACCCCAGATCCCGTGGAAGCGCACCCCCTGGGTGGCCAGCGTACGGGCGGAAGCGAGCAGCCCCTGAGCGTTCGCGAGCACCGAGCTGCGCGTCGCCGCCTGGCCCGCGCTCGGATTGTTCAGGTTCGGCACCGTCAGGTCCGTGTCGCACGCGGCGACCGCCAGCAGCGCCGAGACCAGCAGGACGGGTCTCTTCATCGGATGGTTCCTTTTCGCCGTAATCATCGTTAGAAGCTCACGTCGACCGAGAGCCAGAAGCTACGGCTCGGCGGGTACGGGGCCACGTCGATATTGGCACGGATCGCCTGCGAGCCGAAGTTGTTGACCTCGGGATCGAGCCCCGTGTAGTTCGTGAAGGTCAGGAGGTTGCGGCCGGCGAGGGTCACGACCATCCCGTTGATCCCGCGGAGCGGCGTGCTGGCCAGGAAGCTCGTCGGAACCTGCAGGCTCAGCGCGACCTCGCGCAGCTTGACGTACGACCCGTCCTCGACCCGGAGCTTCGTGGTACGCGAGGGGTAGAGCCGGTTCCGGTATTGGCCCAGCGTCTCGCCTTCGTCGCAATCCGATGCCCTGCAAGGTGCGTCGAAGTCCGCCGAATTCCGGGAGGCATCGAGAAGGTAGCTCGTCAGGTTCACGATGTCGCCGCCGTGCTGCCAGTCCACCGTCGAGGCGACGCGGAGCGCCTTGTAGCGGAACTCGTTGACGAAGCCCATCCGGAAATCGGGGTTCGCATCCCCGATCTGCGTCACGATCGTCGTCCCCGGCGTGCAGCGCCCCGATCCCTTCTCGACCCCGAGGGCTTCGAGGCAGCGAGGGTCGTCCTCCTTCGTGATGATGTCACGCCCGACGATCTGCGTGACCGACTTCCCCTGCTCGATACGAACTGCGCCCAGCGCGGCCCCGAAGCCCGCGTTCGGCGCGTTGAACGGCGCCACGTCGAGCGAGTCGATGACCGAGCGGTCCCGCGAGAAGGTCGCCCGCGACGTCCAGCTGAAGTTCTCCGTCTGGACGGGGATGACCATCGCCGCGACCTCCTGACCGGTCACGGTCATCTGACCGCCCATGTTGTAGAGCGCGGTCGTGTACCCGGTCGACGGGGGCAGCGCACGGTTCAGCAGGAGGTCGTCGAACTTCCGCTGGTACGCCGTGAACTCGATGCTCGCCCGGTTGTTGAAGAAGTAGGCGTCGAAGCCCCCTTCGATCTCCGTCTGCCGCTCCGGCCGCAGATCCTGGGCGACCGTCGTCGTCCCCAGGAGGAGGGTCTGCACACCGGCGATGCTGCCGGGGTTCAGGTTGATGAACTTCTGCCCGTAGCGCGGCTGGTTCCCCGACTGGCCCCACGCGCCGCGGAGCTTGACCTCCTCGACGAGCCCGGGCATGAGCTCCGTGAACCGGTACGACGCCGCCGCCTTCGGGTAGTAGTACCACTCGTCCACGAAGGCGTTGTTGCTGCTCCGCTCCGCGCGCATGCCGAAGGTCAGGAGCAACCGGTCGTTCCACAGGAACTCCTCCTGCGCGAACACCCCGAGGTCCTTGCTCCGGGACCGCGCCTCCTCGACCTGGTTCCGGGTCCCGCTCCCGACGTTCCGCTGGCCCGCGAAGAGGTCCTCCGTCAGGGCACGGGTGACGTCCTGGTCCCAGTACTCGTACTGCACGCCGATCGACGTCGTCGCCGTGAAGGCGGCGCTCGAAGGCGTGTAGGTGTGCACCGCGTTGGCGTTGATGTTCAGGTTCGTGTTGTACGTCGTGCCCAGCAGCGTGAGCCCCGCGAAGCCGTCCGTCGGCTCGTACTGCAGGTCTTCCGGCGAGTAGATGATGTTCTTCTGGTTGAAGAAGTCGGCGCCGCCGTTCACCAGGAAGCGGAGGTCGTGGCCGCCGCGGTTCAGCGCGTCCAGCGTCACGTTGAAGGCGCCGATGAAGCGGTAGACGCTCTCATCGTTGCGCGCCAGTGCCGCCGTCTGCAGCGGGTTGCTCACCTGGAACGGGTTCTCCGGGTAGGTCCCGTCCGGACGGCGCCTCAGGTCCACGAAGCTCGGCGTCCCCGTCCACGTCATGTAGTACGTGGTGCTCGAGTTGTCGTTGTTCGTGAACCCGCGCCCGGTCTTCGTGTGCAGCGCGTTGGTGCTCAACCCCAGCGAGAGCCGGTCGCCGAGCCGCTGGTCCAGATTCAGCTTGATCGAGTACTTGTCGTAGTACGTCCCGAGGACGATCCCCTCGTCGCTCTTGTAGAGCCCCGAGGCGTAATAGCGGGTGTCGTCCGACCCGCCGCTCACGCTCAGCGCCGTCTCGTACGACGGGTGGTTCCCCCCGGCGAGTTGCTCCTCGAGGTCGTAGACCCCCTTCGGCGTGCCGTCCGCGTTGAAGAAATCCGTGATCGGGACGCCGCCCACGTTGTTGCCGTAGCGCGCGATGGCGTTGTCCAGCGTCCAGCGCCGCGTCCCCAGCTTGTTCGAGAGGCGGGAGACCCCGAAGCGCTGCGACAAGGTGTAGCGAGGCTTACCCGCCTGACCCCGCTTCGTCTTGATCATGATCACGCCGTTGTTCGCCTTCGACCCGTAGATCGCCGCGGCGGAGGCGCCCTTCAGGATCTCGATCGACTCGATGTCCGCGGGGTTGAGGTCCGCGATGCGGTTGGGCGAGTTGTCCTGGTTGCTCGCCATCCCGCCCCCCGCACCCGTCACGGAGTTCGCCCCCGACGGGATCGTGACGTCGCTGACGATGACGCCATCGATCACGTAGAGGGGCGTGGCGTTACCGATAATCGTCGTCACGCCCCGCAGGTTGACCTGGTTGCCGCCGCCCGGCGCGCCCGAGTTCGACTGGATGTCGACGCCCGCGATCTTCCCCGCGAGCTGCGACTCGATGCTCGCCGCCGGCGCGACGTTCAGGTCCTGCGCGTTGACCGTCGCCACCGCATTCGCGAGGTTGCGGCGAGAGATCCCCGTCGCCTGTCCCGTCACGACGATCTCGTCGAGGCGAAGCACGTCGGCGCCGAGTGCGATCTGCACCGCGTTCTGCCCGGCGGGTACGACCACATCCCGCCGCGTGTAGCCGATCAGGCTCACCCGGAGCGTGACCTCGCCCATGGGCACCTGGATGCTGAACGAGCCATCCGCGTTGGCCAGGGTCCCGGTCCCCGAGCCGAGGACCTCCACGTTGGCACCCGGCAACGGGGCACCCGTGGCCTGGTCCGTGACCCGACCCGTGATCGTCCGCACCTGCGCCAGCGCATCGCTCGAGGCGATGCCCAGCAGCAGGGCGACGAGCAGACCAAGCTTGTACCTCATGACACCTCCGTGACTTGGAGAAGGGTGTCTCTCACCTCCGCTCGTCCCCGCGGAGGGATGGAATGCCGGCGCAGCGATGCCGGCGCTCAACGGCTGAGGAAGTCGGCGATCGATGGCTTCATCGCCCTTCAGTGCCTGGGTCAGCGAACGTGATCGGTGAGGTGTGCGGCGCGCGGGCCCTTTCCTCTCGGAACGGCCCGCGCCGTTGGAACCTGTCGGCTTCCCCGCGAACGCCCGATGCGGCGGAACCTGCGACAGGTCTCCGTACCCGGGTGCCACGACGCGATCTCCCGGGGTACGGGCTTGTCATCATCCGTGGCGACGGATAGCGAAAGGCATCGCCGAGCCCGCCAGGGGTGCCGCCTACCGGCAGCGGACGCGGCGAAGCATCACGGTAGACAACTGTCCACCCCGCCTCCCCGATCGCCATGGCACGAAGGGCCCAGCGATGTCGATGTGGGGCTCAGTATAGGCGCCCCCCCACGCCCCCGCAAGGGCCCGCGGCAGGAGGCCCACCCGGTCCCCGGTCCGTACCCATCCCGCCGTCCGGGCCCACGAGGTGGCGCCTGTCGACCCGCCGCAGCCCCGGACCGGCCTCCGCGCCCCGATACGAAGGCGCCCGCCGGGAGGACCCTGGCGGGCGCATGGCCGACCGGCGGCGGCCCTTCGCCGCCTACGGGATCGATGCCGGCATCTCCCCCGCGGGTGCCCGATCGCGCTCGACCTCCGGGTGGGTCCGGCGCACCATCCACCCGTTGAGCGCAAGGAAGAACACCACCGCCACACCCCATTGGACCAGCACGCTCCCGACGCCGAACGTCCCGAAGAGCGGCTCGGTGCGGACCTGGTAGAACCACCAGATCACGAGTGCGACCGCCTCGACGACCACGAGGCGGATCGCCCAATCCCACCAGCTCCCGATCCGGATGTCGGAGTGCTCCGTGTTGATGAGCGATTCCCGGAACCGCGTCACGCCGTACCGGATCGCGGCCAGCGCGAAGAAGAGCCCCGAGACCATCAGGCCGACGCCCCAGACGAAGTCCTGATTGAGGAAGACCTGCTGGTTCAGCGCCGACGGGATCCCGAGGACGAACCCGGCGATGCCGACCAATGCGATCGCGCGGCCCCGGGACATCCCCCCATCGACCAGGACGCGAGTCGCCAGCTCGATCATCGAGATCAGGCTCGTCCATGCGGCGAACATCAGCGCCAGGAAGAAGAGCGTCATGAAGAAGCGACCGAGCGGTATCCGGGCGAAGAGCTGCGGCACCCAGATGAAGGTCAGCCCCTCGTTGCTCGCCCCGACGATCTGGCTCGCCGCGTCCGGCATGATCGAGAAGATGGTGCAGAGCACCATGATCCCCGCAAGGAGCGAGACCGAGTTGTTGCCGAAGCCGAGCATGAAGGCGTTGAGCGCCGTATCCTCGGTCCGACGCAGGTAGATGGCGTAGGTCAGGATGAGACCCCACCCCGCGCCGGTGTCCCACGCGTTCTGCGTGAGCGCCTCCAGCCAGACGCGGTAGTTGGCGAGACCCTCCCAGCTCGGAGTGAAGAGGAACTCGAGCCCGCGCTCGGCGCCCGGGAGCGTGACCGCGCGGATCGCGAGGGCGAGCACCAGGAAGAAGAGGCACGGGATCAGGATCTTCGCCGCCGCCTCGATTCCGCGGACGCCGCGCGCGACGACCCAGATGCCGAATCCCATGGCCAGGGCGTGCACGATCAGGACCTTCGGGGTGTAGGAGAAGCTCTCCCACAGTGCGGCGGGTTCCGCCCCCGAGAGCTCGCCGGCGGCAGCCGCCCAGACGAAGCGGAGCGTCCACCCCATGACGACCGCGTAGTAGAACATGATCGCGGTCGCCGTGAAGGCGATGAACGCGCCCATCCACGCGAACTTCGGCCCGACCAGCCGCGCGAACGCGCCGACCGGGCCGTAGCGCGTCGCCTTCCCCATCGCGAACTCGACAAGGATCAGTGGGACGGACCAAAGGATGAGAAATACGACCCAGGCGACGAGGAACGATCCACCGCCGTTCGTCGCCGCGACGCGCGGGAACCGCCAGATGTTGCCGGTCCCCACGGCCATCCCCAGCATGGCGAGGATCATCCCCCACCGGTTCGAGAACTGCTCGCCTCGCTCGGCCACTTCGCCTCCTGGTCCCGGGTGTCGTCGATGATGCTCCCCACCGCCCCAATGCAGGGTCCGATCGTGGGCCCGGGGGTGGCGCGCCACCGCGCCCCCCGGACCGGGACCGGACGAGAGGAATGGACGCATGGCGAACCCGCCTTGCGCCCCGTGGTGCTCGAAAGCGAAGGAGACTCGGGCCGACCCGACGATCGCGGCGGCCCGGAACCGTGCCTCAGCGGATACGTTCGCGGATGTAGTCGACGATCCGGTCGACGGCGACACGCTCCTGACCCAGCGTGTCACGGTCGCGGACCGTGACCGTCCCGTCCGTGACCGACTGGCCGTCCACCGTCACCGCGAAAGGCGTCCCCGCCTCATCCTGCCGACGGTACCGCTTCCCGATCGAGCCGCTGTCGTCGTAGAACGACGGGATCGCCACCTCGCGGAACGAACGGTGGATCCGCTCCGCCAGCTCCGGCATCCCGTCCTTCTTCACCAGCGGAAGCACCGCGACCTTGATCGGAGAGAGCTTCGGGCTCAGCGAGAGCACGACCCGCGTCTCGCCCTCGACCTCCTCCTCGCGGTACGCATCCGCGAGCACCGCCAGCGTCAGTCGATCCGCGCCGATCGAGGTCTCGATCACGTAAGGGATGTAGCGCTTGTCGCGATCGACGGGATCGACGTACTCCAACCGCTTCCCCGAGTACTCCTGGTGCCGGCTCAGGTCGAAGTCCGTGCGGTTGTGGATCCCCTCGAACTCCTGCCACCCGAACGGGAACTCGTACTGGATGTCGTACGCCGCCTTCGCGTAGTGCGCCAGCTCGTCCGGCTCGTGCTCGTGCCAGCGCAGCTTCTCCGGCCGGAGCCCCAGCGACTTCACCCACTCCATCCGCTGGTGCCGCCAGTACTCGAACCACTCCTCGTCGGTCCCCGGCTCCACGAAGAACTGCATCTCCATCTGCTCGAACTCGCGCGTCCGGAAGATGAAGTTCCCCGGCGTGATCTCGTTCCGGAATGCCTTCCCGATCTGCGCGATCCCGAACGGCACCCGCTGCCGGCTCGTCTGGAGCACGTTCTGGAAGTTGACGAAGATCCCCTGCGCCGTCTCCGGCCGCAGGTAGACCACCGCCGCCTCGCTCTCCACCGGCCCCATGAACGTCTTGAACATCAAGTTGAACATCCGCGGCTCGCCGAGGTCGCACGGCTCCGCGCCGCCGGGCGGCACGCTCGGCTTCCGAGGACAGCTCGCCTGCCCGATCTGGTCCGCGCGGAACCGGTGCTTGCACGTCCGGCATTCGACCAGCGGGTCGGTGAACCCCGCCACGTGGCCGCTCGCCTCCCACACCCGCGGATGCATCAGGATCGCCGCGTCGAGCCCCTCGATGTCGTCCCGCTCATGGACCATCGAGCGCCACCACGCGGCCTTGATGTTGTTCTTGAGCTCCACACCCAGGGGGCCGTAGTCCCAGACCGAGCCCGTCCCGCCGTAGATCTCCGAAGATTGGAAGATGAAGCCCCGCCGCTTGCACAGCGAGACCAGCTTGTCCATCAGGTCCCCACCGTTCGTCATCGCTCCGACCCTCACCCGTTCCTTCCGTCCCGGACCGCGGTCCTGGTCCCACCCCTGCCCCATCCCCGCCCCGTGTCCTCACGCAACTTACGGCGGCCGGTTCACCCGAGCAACGCCGGGACCTCCCGCTCCGCGATCTCCTTCAACGCCTGCGGCGTCAGCATGCGCCCCGCGCCATCGACCCCTCTCACCCCCGGGGGCGGCGGCGCCTCGATCCGCCCCGCCACGAGCAGGACCGGCACCCGGGCCCGCCGCGCCCTCCGAATCGCCTCCCCGACCACCTTCCCCAACCCGGTCTGCGCGTCGTAGCTCCCCTCTCCCGTCACCAGGAGTCGAGCGCGCCCAAGGAGGGCATCGAACCCCGTGACCTCGAGGACCCAGGCGCTCCCCGGCACCAGCTCGCCCCCGAGGAAGGCGACGATCCCCGCGCCGAGCCCCCCCGCCGCCCCACCCCCGGCCACCCCCGCGACTTCGCGGCCCAGATCCCCCCGGATCCTCTCGGCGAGCCGCGCGAGCCCCGCCTCCAGGATCCGGACCGCGTCGGCGTCCGCCCCCTTCTGCGGGGCGAAGACCGGCGCCGCGCCCCGCGGGCCGAGGAGCGGCGTCTCCACGTCGGCGAGCCCGACGACGGGCGGAAGCGCCACCGGTTGCAGCGGCGGGAGGATCCGCGCGAGTCGGAGGAGCCCCCCTCCCCCCGGCGGGACCGGGCGGCCCGCGTCGTCCAGGAGGCGCCACCCCAGCGCCTGCGCGAGCCCCGCACCCCCATCGACCGTCGCCGAGCCGCCCAGCCCGAGGACGATCCGATCCGCCCCCGCCGCCGCCCGCACCAGCGCCCCGACTCCGTACGTCGTCGCGGAGAGCGGGTCCCGCCCCGCCGCCGGGATGAGGTGCAGCCCACACGCATCCGCGGTCTCCACGACCCCCTCCCCACCCCGCCACAGCACCCGCCCCCTCGCCGGCGCCCCGAGGGGCCCCGTCGTCGCGACCGGGACGACGGTCCCGCCCCCCGCCGCCAGGGCGTCCACAAGCCCCGGTCCCCCATCCGAGAGCGGGAGCTCCACGACCTCGGCGCCCGGCGCGCCCCGCCGCGCCCCCTCGCCCAGGGCACGCGCCACGGCCGCCGCGCCGATCGTCCCCTTGAACGCCGTGGGTGCGACCAGGATCATCCGGGTAAGAAACCGTCTCGCCCCGCTTCGCACAAGCCCGCCCCCCACTGGAACGGCTTTTGCCCTCCCCACCGCCGGCCCGTGCCGCTTCGCCGCCCCCCGGAGACGAACCGTGTCCCTCTCCAGACTCGCCGACCAGCCGAGCCCACGATTCCCCGATGGACGCTTCGACGTGCGCGGGTGGGATGTCGTCACCCTCGTCGATCGGGAAAAGGTGGGCGAGGTCCACGACCTCCTCCTCGACGAGGCCGGAGAACCCCGATACCTCGACGTCGACCTCGGCTTCTTCCGCCGTCACGTCCTCGTGCCGATCGGCCAGGCCCGCGCCGACCGCGCTCGCAGGATCGTCTGGGTACCCGGGTTCACCCGGGAGCAGTTCGCCGAGATCCCCCCCTACGACCACGACCTGACCCGCGTCGACCGCGCCTACGAGGACGGCCTCGTTGCCGCCTACGTCAGCGCCTACGCCGGCGAGCGCTACCATCCCCGCCCCCCGCACGCCGGCGCCGTCTACGGTCCCTCGGAGCTCGAGACCCGCGTGCGAACCGGCACCCGCCCCCGCATCGCGCCCCTCGGCCGCCTCCGCGACATCCGCATCGCCCCGGGCGATCCCGACCTCCGCGGCTGGACCCTGACCACCGCGGACGGCGCCCCCGTCGGACACGTCGAGGAGCTCCTCGTCGACACCCGCGCCATGAAGGTCCGTTACCTCGTCTGCGCCCTAGACGAAGGCGCGGGCGACGGCGCCGCCGGGATCCCCACCCGGGTCCTCCTCCCCGTCGGCTACGCACGCCTCCACGAAGAGGCCCGCGAGGTCCGCGTCGATGCCATCACCGCCGACGAGTTGCGCCGACTCCCCTCCACCTCCGGGGGGGAGCTCCGCGCCCAGCTCGACGACGAGACCCGCCACGACGGCGGAATCGACGCCTTCTACCTCGATCCGCGGTTCGACCCCCGCACGTTCTACGGGCAGGCCCGAGCATGATCGCGAACGTGCCCACGCTCACCCCCGCCGAGCGCCTCGCCACTTCCCGCCTGATCGAACTCGCCCTCGCACATGGACCGCCGATCCGCCGCGCCATCCTCTTCGGCTCCAAGGCCCGGGGCGACTTCGACGGCGACTCCGACGTCGACGTCCTCTTCCTTTGCGACGTCCCTCTCGACCTCCGCGACGCCGCCGCCGACGCCCTCAACCGCGAGGCCGACCACGTCCGCACCGCGACCGGAATCGCCGTCGAACCCTGGGCCGTCCCCGTCGCCGACCTCGAGCCGGGGTGGCGCACCCCCATGCTCATCGACGCCCTCGACGACGGCCACACCCTCTGGCCCCTCGGCGCACCGCCGATCCGCCTCCGCTTCACCCCCGAAGATGCGCGCTTCTGCGCCGGCTGCCTCCTCGACTGGGTCGCCGCCGGCGGCCCGATCGTCCGCCGCGCCCTCCACGATCATCGATGGGCCGACGCCGCCCTCCGCGCCCGCGACGACATCACCCGCCTCGCCGTCGCCGCGCTCCTCCTCACCGGCGACACCCGACACCGCCGCATCGGCTCGCTCCGCCGCTTCGACGAGCGCTTCGTGCGAACCGGCCTCGTCTCACCCCGCGTCCGACCCGCCCTCGACTGGGCCGCCGCCGCTTTCCCCCCGGGCGGAGGGCGGGGTCTCGAACGCCCCCCCGCAACCCCCGAAGCGACCGCCACCGCCCCCCACGGCTACCGCCTCGCCACCCTCATGCAGGACGAGACCCTCCCCCTCATCCACCGCCTCGCCGCCACCCGCTGACCCCATCGCCCGAGCCCGAGCCCGAGCCCGAGCCCCGTCCCCGTCCCCGTCCCCGTTCCCGTTCCCGTTCCCGTTCCCGTTCCCGTTTCTACACCCACACCCACACCCACACCCGCGCCCCGTCACCAACCCTACCCAACCCTACCCTCACACTCCCGCCCCCCTACTCCGCCCTCCTCGGCTCCTCCGTCGCCTCCTCCTCCGCCGAGGGCGGTCCCCCCGCCTCGATCCGGAAGAGCCCCAGCCGTTGCGCCATGAAGAGGTAGCTCGCCCACACGACCACCCCGCCGAAGGCGAACACGCCGGCGAACCCGGCCCCGATCAGGGTGCAGAGCGCGCCGAAAATGAAGAGCATCACGGCCACGCCCATCATCCCCAGGTCGCGCTCCCCGTCGGAGAGCTTTCGGTAGCGGGCCACCGCCAGTGACGCACCGGTGCCGGCGAACCCGACGAGTGCGAAGATCAGGAGCACGAACCGCAATCCCTGTGTCATGGCGCCCCCCGCGTGCGATCCTCGCGCCGGACCACCTCCGGTTCCGGGCCCCGGCGGAGCCGCCCGCTCCATCCGCAAACGGGACAGCTCCCGGTGACCGTCCACCGCCCGACGACCGACGCTGCCCATCCTCTACCCACGTCGCCTCGGCCGCGTGCCGTCCCGCCGCATCGGGGACAACGCGGCCACTCCGGGACCCGCCGGAGATACCACGCCAGCAGCACCATCACACCGAGAGTCGCCAAGGCGAGCGTCGCGAAGAGCATCCCAACCTCCAAAATCCTTCCGCCGATCCCGGCCTACCGCCTGGCGAAATGCACGGAACGACGACACATCCGTCACCCGATACGGCCGGGTCCACTCTCGGAAAATCGCAAGAATCAAACCCCGACCCCCTCTCCGGATGCGCGATCGGGCAGGGCGAACCCGCCCTGCCCGATCGCTCGCGCCGGCCCCGCGCGACCGCTCAGCCCAGGGCGTGGAGAAGCTCGCGAAGCCGCCGCTCCGGTAGTTGATGGACGACGTCGAGCACATCCGCCTGGTTCCGTCCGCGGAACGCCGCCGGACCCCGCCTCGGCTCGAACGCCGGCGCAGGCGAGTCCGGCTCGAAGACCAAACGACCCCGCCACCCGTCGCCCACCTCCCAGCTCTCCACCATGACCCGCCAGCGCGTCCCCAGCGCCGAGATCCTGCAGATCGTCGAGGCGGTGGGGCGCACGACCGTCGAATCCACGAGGCTGAAGCGCATGGGTCACCCCCGACGTGTGGGTCCTGGAAGACGAAAGGGCCCCCCGTTCCCGAGAGGCCCCCTGGCCGTTCGGCCGCCGCAAGCCGGCGCGTTGCGGCCGAAGTGTCATCATCACGCAATCGCCGTGCCGGATTCCCGAGCACCGCGTCCGTCAGAAGATCGAGATGCTCACATACCGCTTCGGCCGCTCCCTCACATCCGTGGCCAGCGCGCGCATCTCCTGCAGCGTGCGGCTCAGCTCCACGTAGACCGTCGAATCGTTGACCAGCCGCCCGAGCGTCCCATCCCCGCGGTCGATCTTGTCCAGGACCGAGGCCAGGGAGCTGAGCGACCGCTCCATCGCGCCCGCCGCCGCGGTGAACGCCCGGGCGCTCCCCTCCAGCTCGGCAAGGGCGCGGCCGAGCGCCGGCCCGGCCTCCGCCGTCTCCAACCCCTCGGCACTGCGGCGCAGCGAGCGCGCGGCGAGGTGCACCTCGTTCAGCGCCGCGCTCAACGCCGCCGCCCCCTCCGGCAACACCGCGGCGGTCGCGTGCAGGTCGGTGATCGCCTTCGGCGAGAGGAGGGAATCCGCGCGACCGAGCACCGATTCGATCCGACCGCTCAGGTCCTCCACTACCTGCGGCAATGGCTTCGCCGTTCCGCCCCGGATCGTGTCCCCCGGCTCGAGAGCGACCAGCGCCTCGCCCGGGAGCAGCTCGATCGAGCCGGTCCCGAAGACGTCGGTCCGGACCGCCGCCCGCGTGTCGGCCGGGAGCAGGACCCCCGGCTCGAGCCGGACGTGCACCGCGACCCGGCGCGGCGGGGCCAGCTCGACCCCCCGGATCGACCCGACCTCGATCCCGTGCAGCCGGACCCGATCCCCCCGCTTCAGCCCCGCGCCGTCCTCCATCACGACGACGATCCCCATCCCCCGGCGCCAGACCGGGTCGCCGAGGAGGAAGAAGAGCCCCCAGACGAAGAGCGCCCCGGCCACGAGCACCATGAGGCCGAGCGCCGCGGTGTTCCGCTTCCGCAGAGTCATGGGCGCCCCCTCACGCGACGGCCGCCGCGCCGGCGCGGCCCCGTCGCACGAACCGTTGCACGGCCGGGTCCGGGCTCGCGAGGAACTCCGCGGGCGCCGCACAGGCGCGGATCACGCCCCCGTCGAGGAGCGCGATCCGGTCGCCGACACGGAACGCCGACTCCAGGTCGTGCGTCACCACGATCCCCGTCACCCCGAGATCCCGCCGGAGCTCCATGATCAGCTCGTCGATCGTATCCGCGTTCACCGGGTCGAGCCCCGTCGTCGGTTCATCGTAGAGGACATACCTCGGCCGGTGCGCGATCGCGCGCGCGACCCCGACCCTCTTGCGCATCCCCCCCGACAGCTCCGCCGGGTACCGGTCCAGGACGCCCGGGTCGAGATTCACACGGCCGAGCAGCTCCGCGGCCTCCCCGCGCAGCGACCGGCGCGGAGGGGCGTCCCTTTCGTCCTCCAGCGCCAGCCGCAGGTTCTCGTACACCGTCAGCGAGTCGAAGAGCGCCGCGTTCTGGAAGACGTATCCCACCTTCCGCCGTACCCGGAGGAGCTGCTCCGGCGTCGCTCGGGAGATCGACAACCCATCCACCACCACGTCGCCGGCGTCGGGCTCCAGGAGCCCGATGGCATGCTTCAGGAGCACGCTCTTCCCCGTCCCCGAGGGCCCGAGCAGGACGAGCGTCTCCCCCTCGCGAACCGTCAGGTCGACGCCCCGCAAGACCTCCTGCGAGCCGAACCGCTTGTACAGCCCCCGGAACTCGATCATCGCCGCTAGAACGCCTTGAGCACGGGGATCAGGACAAGGTCGAGGACCATCAGCGCGAGCGTCGTCGCCACGACCGCGGCTTTCGTCGTCCGCCCCACCCCCTCGGCCCCGCCGCCCCCCTCCAGCCCGATGAAGCAGGCCAGGAAGGTGATCGCGAAGCCGAAGACCGCCGCCTTCAGGACCGAGTAGACCAGCGCCGAGGTGTGGAAGTAGAAGCGCATCCCGTAGATGATGTCGGCCGCGGTCAACCCGTCGATCACCAGCATCGCGGTGACCCACCCCGAGAGGATCCCCGCCGCATCGGCCAGGACGACCAGCGGCGGCAGCACCAGGATCCCGGCCAGGACCCGCGGCACCACCAGGAACGGAACCGGGTCCCGGCCCATCGCGTAGAGCGCGTCGATCTGCTCCGTGACCCGCATCGACGCCAGCTCCGCGGCGATGCTCGCCCCGACACGGCCGACGAGGACGATCCCCGTCAGGACCGGCCCCAGCTCCGTGAGGATCCCCGCCGCCAGCACGCTCCCCACCACCCAGAGCGGCATCGCCCCCGTGAACTGGTTCCCCGTCTGCTGCGAGGTGACCGCCCCGCCGAGCATCGCCATGATCAACACCAGCGGGAGCGAACGCACCCCCATCGCGTACGCCTGCTCGAACGTCGCGGCCAGGTAGCGGCGGGGGTGCGGCAGCACGCGCGCGATCTCGCCCGCCAGCAGCGCGGCGCGGCCCACGCGGTCCAGCGCCGACCGGATCGCGAGCGCCGCCGTCGCGCTCATCCCCTCGTCCCGCCTTCGACCGCGCGACGCGCGCCCACCGCCCGCCAGACGTAGAAGACCGGCACCCCCGAGGCGATGATCCCGAAGCCGAAGAGCGTCGCTCCGGGCTGCTCGACCAGCGAGTTCAACAGCATCGCCACCGAGGCGATGAGGAAGACGGCCGGCACGACCGGGTAGCCGACCGTCCGGTACGGCCGCTCGAGATCAGGGCGCTTCCGCCTCAGCAGGAAGACCGCCCCGACCGCCAGGGCGTAGAACGGCCAGATCCCCAGGATGAAGCTGTCGGCGAGCTGCTCGAAGCTCCGGATCGAGACGTACCCCACCCCCAGCAGCGCCGCCAGCCCGATCGCCAACCACGGCGTCTGGTACCGCGGATGCACTGCCGCGATCGGCCGGAAGAAGAGCCCGTCGTCCGCCATGGCGTAGAAGATCCGCGGGCCCGTCATCGTCGAGCCGTTCAGCGCGCCGAAAGCCGAGAGCATGACCATCGCGGCGATCAGCGAGGCGCCCGCGTCGCCCAGGATCCGCCTCGCCGCGTCCGCCGCGACCAACACGGAGCCGGCCATCTCGTCCGCCGGGAGCACGTAGAGGTACGCCGCGTTGACGATCAGGTAGATCACCACGATCGCCGCCGTCCCGCCGAGGAGCGCCCGCGGGAGCGTCCGACCCGGGTCCCGGACCTCACCCGCCATGAACGTCAGGTCCGCCCACCCGTCGTACGCCCACATGACGGCGATCAACGCGACCCCGAACCCGCCCCACGAGAGGGGGGTGAACTCCGGCTCCGAGGCCAGCGCCCCCGTGGTCCCGTCGCCCAGCACGAAGGCCAGGAGCGCCACGCCGACCAGCGCCAACACCTTCGCCGCCGTCGACGCGTTCTGCACCGCCGCGCCCCACGAGACCGACCGTATGTTCGCCGCGGCCAGGAGCACGATCGCGCCCGCCGCGACCATCCGCACATGCAGGTCCGTCAGCGGCAGGAACTCCTGTACGTACTCGGCGAAGAGCATCGCGATCGCGCCGAGCGCCGAGGGACGGATCACCAGCAGCTCCGTCCATCCGAAGAGAAACGCCGGGAGAGGACCGTACGCCTCCCGCAGGAAGACGTAGATCCCACCCGTCCTCGGGAAGAGCGCCGCGAGCTCCGCGATCGTCAGCGCGCCGAAGAGCGCCACCAGCGCCCCCAGGACCCAGAGCAGCATCATCGCGCCGACCGCGCCCACGTCCGCCGCGACCGTACTCGGCACCCGGAAGATCCCGCTCCCGATCGTCGAGCCGACCAGCACCGCGGCCGCGCTCCACACGCCCAGGCGCCGCGGGAGTCGCTCCGCCCGCAGGCCGGTCTCCGCTACCGGAATCGTCGTCTTGCTCAGGGGAACACCTCGGGTTGAGGTCGTCGATGGCCGTCGTCCCCAAGATAGTGCTTCCGCCGGCACCGGGGTACCCCTGTCGCCAGCCGGCCCCGCCCCGGCGCCACTGGCCGAATTCCTGCCACGGATCGAACCGGGTGGAAGGAAAGGAGCCGAACCATGAACACGATCCTCGGTCGAGGCCTGGCCGCGGCCACGGCCGCGCTCCTCGCCGCGTGCAGCGCCCTGTCGCGCGATGGGGCCCGCCCCTCCGCGCACGACGTCGGCACCCCCCTCGCCGTCCACAACACCAACTGGCGCGACATGACCCTCTTCGCCGTCCGCGCCGGCACCCGCACCCGCCTCGGCACCGTCACCGCACTCGGACGCGCCGACTTCGTCGTCCCGTCGACCCTCATGCCGACCGGCGAGGTGCGGCTCCTCGTCTCTCCGATCGACGGGAGCGCGCCCCTCCTCACCGACCCGATCTCGGTCGCGCCCGGCCAGGCGATCGAGCTCACCATCGGCTCGCGGCTCCCCCTCACGAGCTGGAGCGTGCGCTGAGCCGGGGAGAGGACCCGGGACCGCGGGCGCCCCAACCCGATCGGCGGCCCGGCGGGGGCGTGGCGTTGGGCCGCACGGCGCCGGATGCACGAAGCCCCGCAAGGCCTTTCGGCCTCACGGGGCTCGACGCATCGAGAGTGGAGCTGACCGGGCTCGAACCGGTGACCCCCTGCTTGCAAAGCAGGTGCTCTCCCAACTGAGCTACAGCCCCGAAACGATCGAGCGGGCGGCGTCGTTCGCCCCCGCTCGATCAGGAAATGTACTACAGGCTTGACGCCGGGTCAACCGGTCAGGCGGCGGTCCGGAGCGGCACGGCCTCGTCCGGGGGAGCGGCCTCGACCTCGCGCGCCAGGTCGCGGTCGGGGGCCGGTCGGTCTTCCGCGTGGCGGCGGCGGGCCAGCTCGAGGTCGACCATCGCGAGGACCTCCTCGTCGGTGAGCCAACCGTTGTCCCAGAGAACGGTGAACGCGTTCCGCGCGCGGCCGAGGCGGTCCCGGCGCGCGGAGCCCGGGGCGCCGCGCTTGTACGAGATGACGCACCCCGCCCAGCTCCCCCGGACGACCGCGTGCCGCGCGAGGTCTTCGCGGAGCTGGACGAGCCCGTCGTGGTTGAACTCGCGGAGCTCGGCGTGCAGGTCGGCGAGCGCCTCGTCCCGGTGCTTCTCGGAATAACGTTCTATGGTGTTGTGCATGGCCTACTCCTTGGCTGCGGGGACCAGCGACGCGATTCCAGGTTGCACGACACGTGCCGGGCGGCCCCGCGGCCCCGTTGGCAGCGCGGGGTGGCGGTCGCTATCTTGGGAACCCCTTTTCGTGGCGAACCCTCTTCGAACCGTGGAGGCCCCATGCGCAATCTGATCCTGGCCCTGACCTTCGCCGGCGTGGCGGCATCCCCGCTCATGGCGCAGACGAACGACCCCGACGACGTGGTGAAGGGGAGCGGCGCTCTCCCCTCCGGGTGGCAGGCGCGGCTCGACAGGCCCAACGCATCCCTCGCCGACGTGAAGTTCGTGACGATGGGCGGCGGCTACCATGCGACGATGGGCCCGGCGGCGATCTTCTACAACCCGTCGCACACGGCGTCGGGCGAGTACCGCGCGCGCGTGACCATGACCCAGACGAAGGCGCCGCGCCACCCCGAGGCGTACGGGCTCTTCGTCGGCGGGAAGGACCTCGACGGCGACGCGCAGGACTACCTCTACTTCCTGGTCCGACAGGACGGGAAGTTCCTGGTCAAGCACCGCGCTGGCACGGAGATCCACACCCTCTTCGACTGGACGGAGCACGCGGCGGTCAAGAAGGCCGACGCGGAGGGGAAGGCGACGAACACCCTCGAGATCGACGTCCGCGCCGCCGACGTCCGCTTCCTCGTCAACGGGACCGAGGTCGCGAAGCTCGACAGGGTCCCGTACATGAACACCGACGGGATCGTCGGGTTGCGGGTGAACCACAACCTCGACGTCCACATCGAGGGCTTCGCGATCGAGCGCGGACATGGCGGGCACTGATCGCCCCGGGATCCCCGGAACGCTCGACGAGCTGGAGACCCCCGCCGCCGTCGTCGACCTCGACAGGATGGCGGCGAACCTGGACCGGATGGCCGCCTACGCCCGTGCGCACGGGCTGGCGCTCCGGCCGCACACCAAGACGCACAAGACGCCGGAGCTCGCCGCCGAGCAGCTCCGGCGCGGCGCCGTCGGGGTGACCGTCGCCACCCCCCGGGAGGCCGAGGCGATGGCCTCGGTCGCCGACGACATCCTCGTGGCCTACCCGCCGGTTGGCCGCGCCCGGGCGGAGCGGCTCCTGGCCCTCCCCTCGCGCGTCCGCCTGACGGTGGCGCTCGACTCGGTCGAGGCGCTGCGCGACCTCTCTTCCGCCGCCACCACCGCGGGCCGGGAGGTCGGCGTTCTCGTCGAGCTCGACCTCGGGATGCGCCGGTGCGGCGTCCCGACCGCCGAGGAGGCCGTCGCGCTCGCGGGCGAGGCGGCGGAGCTGCCCGGCATCGAATACCGAGGCATCCTCTTCTACCCCGGCCACATCCGCGAGCCGGTCGACGAGCAGGGGCCGGCGCTCGACCGGCTCCAACGCGAGCTCGACCTCCGGCTCGCCGCGCTCCGCGCCGCCGGCCTCGAGCCCCCGGTCGTGAGCGGCGGATCGACCCCCGCCGCCTACGCCTCCCACCGGATCGCCGGGCTCACCGAGATCCGACCGGGCACCTACATCTTCAACGACAGGACGACCGCGGAGATCGGCGCCTGCTCCTGGGACGAGTGCGCCTACTCCGTCCTCGCCACCGTCGTCAGCACCGCGGTCCCCGGGCAGGCCGTCGTCGACGCCGGGTCGAAGGCGCTCTCCCGCGAGGAGATCCGCGCCCCCGACGCGACAGGGTTCGGCGCCCTCCTCGACCGCCGCGAGGTCGTCGTCCGCGCCGTCTCCGAGGAGCACGGGATCCTCGACCTCTCCCGCACCGAATGGCGCCCCCGCGTCGGCGACCGGGTCCGCATCGTCCCGAACCACGTCTGCGTCTCCGTCAACCTCCACGAGCGGCTCTGGGGGGTGCGCGGCGATGCGGTGGTCCATAGCTGGCCCATTGCCGCGCGCGGACGCGAACGCGTCGGCGCCGAAGTCGCGGCGGCCGGCGACTGAGTCCCACGCGGACGACGGAGCCGGGATCGGGAGATCCCCAACTCCCGCGACCGACTGCAAACGCCCCGGACGCTCACGGCGTTCCGGGGCGCTGCGCTACCGAGGACCTCCCGATCGCGCCCCGCGGCAGGCCTCGCACGGGCAGATCACGCGGAGCAGCTCGTACGGATAGATCCCGGTGGAGTGGCCGTCGCTCCATTCGAACCGCAGCGCGTAACGGCCGACGTAGCGGATCGCGAGCGGGTGGACGTCCTCCGGCACCGTCCGCGGGTCGAGGATCGGCCGGCCCGTCATCTCGTCGATGCAACCGGCGCAGCGGCACTCGAGTCGCAGGTACCGGGGCTCGTACTCGGAGATGTGGCCGTCCGACCACTCGATGCGTAGCCGGGCCCCATCCTCCGTGGGGCCGATGTGGCGGGGATCGCTGCTCATTTCCAGGACTTCCTCCCTCTTCGTCGAACCCGAGCGGCCCCTGGTCCGGCCGCGAGATCCGCGTACCCGTCTGACGCGCCGGAGTTCGGTAGCCCTGACGACGCCAAGATGGGCGGGGGCGGAGCGGGAGTCATCCCGCTCCGCCCCCGCCCATCCACGCGGCGAGGAATCCGCCTACCGACCCTTGTAGTTCGGGTTCCCCTGCAGCTCGCTCAGCGGGACCGGCCAGCACTTCTGGTCGCCGTACGTCTCGCCCGTCGTGCTGCCGGGGTACGGTCCGGTCTGCCAGAGGTTGTCGGTCCGGTTCGGGTAGAGCTTGTCGTAGCGCCGCAGGTCGCCGAGACGGTGGCCATCCGCGAAGAGGTCCACCGCCCGCTCGTTCCGTAGCGCCACCATGTACTCCTCCTCGGTGACGTCCGGCGGGAGCGGAGCCTTCCCACCGACAGCGCGCCGCTCGTTGACGAAGTCGAGGTTCGCCGGGGTCAGCCCCTCCGCCTCCGCCTGGATGTAGCGCGCCTCGAGCGCGGAGGCGACCCGGATCCACGCCGACTTGGTGATGTCCGCCCCCGGCAGGGTCCCGTCCCACGTGCTGTACGCCGACGGCGAGTTCGGCACCAGCGGCCCGCCCGTCGCCCCGTCCTCCGAGTTCATCACCGTCTTCTGCACCAGCGGAACGCGCGGGTCGACGAGGCCGTCGAAGGGCGTGTTGCGCACCGAGAGCCACCGGTTCCCGCCCCCGGAGGCGGTCGCCGTCGCGGCCCACATCGGGTTGTCGAAGGTGTTCTCCAGGTAGTACGCCCAGAAGACGAAGCCCCGGTCGGCGTCCGAGACGAAGGCGGGGGTGACCGCCTTGGCGTAGGCAGCCGCCCGCGTCTTGTCGCCCAGGTTCAGCGCCGCCCTCGCCGCGCCCACACGCGCGAACGCGATGATCGAGTCGGCACCCGCGACGATCGCCGGCGACGCCGCCCGCGCCCGCGCGGCCGTGGCGACCTCGATCGCCTCGTCGAACTTCGGCAGCGCCATCGTGAACATCTGCTCCGGCGTGTTCCCCGGGCCCATGTTGATCGGCGTCTCGCAGAGCTGCTCGCCCATGAAGGTGTACGTCAACCCGCCGTACGCCAGCACCCGGGCGAGCCGCAGGTCCGAACTGGCCGTGTCGCCGAGGAGATTCCTCAGGCGGGTCGCCACCGAATCGGCCATGAACCGGGACCGGTGCATCGTGTTCCAGACGTAGATCACGTACGTCCCGTTCGATTCGCCGACACGGCGCAGGTCCATGTCCCGGTTCTCGAAGTAGACGTGGTGGTTCCGGAACTCGTCGGTGAAGACCCCGCTGTACATCACCGTGTAGCCGAAGAAGTTCTGGAACTCCCCGATGACGCCGTTGACCATCAGCGGGATGTACGCGGGGTTGTCCAGCGACCCGGGTTCGATCGCCCCGGGGTTCTCCACCGAGAGCAGGTCGTCGCACCCCGAGAGCGTGCCCGCGGCGGCGGCCGCCATGGCGAGCGCCGCGAGACGGGTCCGGATTCTATTGAAGGGTCTCATCGCGCTCGTCTCTGTCAGAAGCTGAGGTTGACCGACATCGTCATCCGGCGGATCATCGGGACCGCGTAGACGTCGGCGCGCACGAAAGAGCGGTTGCCGTAGCCGTTCACCTCCGGGTCGATCCCGGAGTAGTCGCTCCAGAGCGCCAGGTTGTGCCCCGCGAGCGTCACGCTCGCCGCGTTGGCGCGGAGCCGTGCCGCCCACTCCGTGGGGAGCGAGTAGGTCACCGAGAGGTCGCGCAGCTTGATGAAGCTACCGTCCTCGAGGTACGCCGACGGCACCTGGCGCCACACATTGACCTCGGGGTTGACCACGGCGCCCGTCTCGAGGTCGATGTTGCGAGGATCCGCCATCCGCTCGCAGTTGTCCTGGAAGCGGCAGCGGTTGTACTCCTTGTAGTTGAACACCTTGTGGCCGCCCTTGTAATCGAAGAGCGCGAAGATCTGGAGGTCCCGGAAGAGGGTGAAGGTGCTCGAGAGGGAGATCTCGCGCGTCGGTACGGCGCTCCCCAGGTAGACGGCGGTGTCCGTCAACACCACCGTGGCGCCGTTCATGACCGGCGTCCCGTCGGCGTTACGCTGCGGCACCTGGAGCCACCACCCGGCGAGCGGATAGCCCGGGCGATGCTGCTGGTACCCCGGCGTGTACGAGGCCCCGGAGATGGCGATCGACTTGAGCGTCGTGTCGCCGAAGCTGACGAGCTCGTTCGAGTTCGTCGAGAGGCTCAGGCCGATGTCCCAGGCGAGCTTCGGCGTCTGGATGAGCGAGGCATCGACGACGAGCTCGACACCGGAGTTCTTCGTCTCGCCGAGGTTCACGTAGGGCGACGAGACCCATCCCGTCGATGCCGGGACCGCCTGCGTCACCAGGACGTCATTCATCCGCTTGTTGTAGTAGGTGAACTCGACGCCGACCCGGTCGTTGAAGGCGCCCAGGTCGAAGCCCAGCTCGATCTCGCTGCCCCGCTCCGGCTTGAGGTTCGCGTTGCCGTACGCCAGCGTGCGGAGCTCCGAGCCGACGTTCGGGCCGAGCACGACCTGCGAGACCGTGTACGTCTGGCTGGCGACGTACGGCGGCGGCGCCTGACCCGCCTGCCCCCACGCGCCGCGCAACCGGAAGTTGCCGATCCGGGCCTGGTCGAAGAAACCGCTCAGCGCCGGCTCTTCGGAGAGGACGTAGGAGACCGACGCCTTCGGGTAGAGGATCCGGCGGATCTCATCGCCGAAGACCGAGCTGTTGTCCATCCGCAGGGCGCCGGTGACGAAGAGCCGGTTCTTCCAGGCGAGCTGCTCCTGCGCGAAGAAACCGAGCGCCTTCGAGTCGCTGTAGCTGTTGGCGCCGGAGGTGATCTGCGCCCGGTCGATCTGGGTGACCGTCGGCGCGCCGAGCCCGCGCCCGCTCGCGTACAGCGTCTCGAGGTGCTTGTAGTTGTACTGCATCCCGAACGACGTCGTGGCGCCGAGGTCGGGGGTCAGGTTCTTGACGACGTTCCCCACGTAGTCGACGGTGTAGATGTAATTGCGCGGGACCCTCTGAGCGACGAAGCCCTCGGGAGTCCCCGCGTAATCGGCGTCCGCCGAGCCGGGGAGCGAGAGGATCTGCGCGAGGCTGGACGTATAGTCCAACCCCACCGTCAACCGGTTGCGGAACCAGGGGAAGGGGTTGAAGTTCGCCGTGGCGCCGAGCGTCAGGCGGTCGGACTTCGTCGTGTTGTCGTACGCGTTCGCCTGCAGCGGGTTGGTCGTCGCCCACCCGTCGCTCCGCGGGTTGTTCCCCGGCGGGATCCGGCCCGGCCGGCCACGGAACGCGCTCAGAAGCATCCCCTGCGCTGCCTCGTCGCCGACCGGGAGGCGGAGCATCCCCCGGATGTAGTTGCTCGTGATGGCGAAGTCGAGGACGTCGGTGGGCTGGAAGGTGAAGTTGGCGCGGACGGAGCGGCGCTCGTCGTAGTTGTTGTGGAAGACGCCCTCCTCGTCCACGTTCTCGCCGGCGACGTAGAAGGAGTACCGATCGCCGCCGCCGCGCAGCGAGAGCGATTGCTTGCGAACCAGCCCCGTGCGCAGGGCGTCGGGGTCGTCACGCAGCGGGTTCCCGCGCAGCACCGTGCCGGCGGGCTTCCCCTGGCACCCCGGCCAGGTGGCGGGATCGGCGAGCTTCGCCGTAGTGCAGACGGTGTAGTTGTCGGGGATGTCCAGGGCCCAGTCGTTGTGGCCGTACTCGACGCGTGCGGTCCACTGGAGCGCCTGCTGCCCCGAGCGCCCCTTCTTCGTGATGATCTGGATCACCCCCGCCGCCGCCTCGGCCCCGTAGAGCGTCGCCGCCGCGGGGCCCTTGATCACCTCGATCGACTCGATGTCGCTCGGGTTCAGCCCGCTCAGCGCCGAGGTCGTCTGCCCCGTGTAGGACGTCGCGCCGGCGCCCGAGGGGGTGAAGGTCCCGAGGCTGCCGTCGTGGTAACGCACGCCGTCGATGTAGACGACCGGCGCGTTGTTGATCAGCGACGACGCGCCGCGGATCCGGATCTCCGAAGCCGTCCCCGTCACCCCCGAGTTCGGCAGCAGCGTCAGCCCCGGCGTCCGTGCCTGCAGCAGCTCGGTCAGGGTGCTGATCGCGGTCTTGGCGGTCACGTCGGCCGCGTCGACGCGGGCGATCGAGTTGCCGATCGTGCGCTTCGAGACCGCGCCCGCGGTCCCCGTGACGACGATCTCGTCGATCGAGATGGCGGTGAGCTCCAACCTGAACTCCACGCTCGCGACCTGCCCCGCGCCGACGGTGACCTCCTGCTCCACGGCGCCGTAGCCGATCATCTCGGCCCGGAGCCGGTGCGTGCCCGCCGGCATGCCGACAAGGAGGAACTCACCGGCCGCGTTCGCGACACTCCCCCTCTGGATGGCCGGCACACTGACCTGTGCGCCGCCGAGCGGCCGCCCTGTCGCGGCCTCCACGACGCGCCCCCGGATCGACCCGGTATCCTGGGCGACCGCGGGCGCTGCCGATAAGGCGAAGCAGGCCAGCGCCGCGATCGCCGGTCTCAGCAGACGACGAAAGTACTCCCCCATGAATCTCCTCCTGGCCGAGAAAGGAATGGCCGACAGACGTAGCCCCCGGGTGCCGGAGCACGTATGGGAGGCGGGAAGCGCCGGTCACACGAGACTGCCGTCGATGATCGGGCGGGTCGTCGCGTCGACCGACCGAGCGCACGACGCCGTGCGGGGAGGTAGAGGTCGACGGGACTCCGGACAGGCCGCCGGGGAAGGGTCGAGGTTCGACGTCCGCGGCCCCATGGCCCGTGGTCCGCACCGACAGCGCTTACAATTAAGGGCAGCGGACCGCGCTCACGCAAGAGCAGGTGGTTGTCCGAGCGTATCGCGCCGCCTCGGGGGGACGGCCGGGCCCGCCGGGAGGATTGAGGCCCGGCTCGCGCGTTGGGGCCCGGCGCAATGCGAAACGCGCCGCGGTTCCCGGGAACCGCGGCGCGTAACGCTCAGGCGATCCTGTGGCCGGCCGGGCTCACGCCCCCGCCGCCGTCCTCTCGGCGCCGAGGAGCTGCCGCAGCACGTACTGCAGGATGCCGCCGTGGCGGTAGTACTCCACCTCCTGCGGGGTGTCGATGCGGACCGTCGCCCGGAACTCGACCGCCGAGCCGTCCTCGCGCCGAGCGCGGACGGTCACCTCGCGGCCGTCGGCGAAGCCGCTCTCGAGCAACGCCGCAAGCCCGACGACGTCGTAGAGCTCGCGGCCCGTGAGCCCGAGCGACTCCGCGTTCTCGCCCGCCCGGAACTGGAGCGGCAAGATCCCCATCCCGACCAGGTTCGAGCGGTGGATCCGCTCGTAGCTCTCGGCGATCACCGCGCGGACCCCCAGGAGGCGCGGCCCCTTGGCCGCCCAGTCCCGCGAGGAGCCCGTCCCGTACTCCTTCCCCGCGATCACGACGAGGGGCGTCCCCTCGGCCTGGTAGCGCATCGCCGCGTCGTAGATCGTCATCACCTCCCCCGAGGGGATGTGCGTGGTAAAGCCCCCCTCGGTGCCCGGAGCCAGGCGGTTGCGGAGCCGCACGTTGGCAAACGTGCCCCGCATCATGACCTCGTGGTTGCCCCGGCGCGAGCCGTAGGAGTTGAAGTCCTTGGGCTCGACGCCCCGCTCCATGAGGTAGCGCCCGGCCGGGCTCTCCTTCTTGATCGAGCCCGCCGGCGAGATGTGGTCCGTCGTGATGCTATCACCGAGCAGCGCAAGGACCCGAGCACCCCGGACCTCCTCGATCGCTCCCGGAGTTTCGGGCATGTCGACGAAGTAGGGCGGGTGCTTGACGTACGTCGAGTCCTCCTCCCAGGCGAAGAGGTCGCCCTCGGGGACGGGGAGCGATCTCCAGCGCTCATCACCCGCAAAGACCTCGGCGTACTCCTTCTCGAACATCTCGGAGCGGACCGAGCGGCGGATCGTCTCGGCGACCTCCTGCTGCGTCGGCCAGAGGTCCTTGAGGAAGACCGAGCGCCCCTCGGCGTCCGTGCCGATCGGCTCGTTGTAGGGGTCCCAGTCCATCCGCCCGGCGATCGCGTAGGCGACGACCAGAGGCGGCGACATCAGGTAGTTCGCGCGAACCTCGGGGTTGACCCGTCCCTCGAAGTTGCGGTTCCCCGAGAGGACCGAGACCGCGACCAGGTTCCCCTCCTCGATCGCACGGGAGACCGGCTCGGGGAGCGGGCCGCTGTTGCCGATGCAGGTGGTGCAGCCGTAGCCGACGACGTGGAAGCCGAGCTGCTCGAGGGGCTCGATCAGGCCGGCATCGGCGAGGTAGTCGGTGACGACCTTGGAGCCCGGGGCGAGGGAGGTCTTGACCCACGGCTTCGACCGGAGTCCCCGCTCCACCGCCTTCTTCGCCAGCAGCCCCGCCGCGACCATCACCGACGGGTTCGACGTGTTCGTGCAGCTCGTGATCGCGGCGATCACGACCGCGCCATCCCGCAGCGTGACCTCCTCGCCCTGGATCGTGCAGCGAGCGGCCCCCCGCTCCGTCGCGACGGCGACGGCGCCCGAGGCGTCGCCCGCGGCCGGCTTACCGGCCCCGGCGAACACCGCGTCGAGCGCGGCCTCGAAGGAGCGCTTCGCCTCGGAGAGGCTCACCCGGTCCTGCGGCCGGCGCGGCCCCGCGATGCTCGGCTCGACCGTCGAGAGGTCGAGCTCCAGCGTGTCGCTGTACTCGGCCGCCGGCGTCTCGGCCGTGTGGAAGAGGCCTTGCTCCTTCATGTACGCCTCGACGAGGGCGACCTGCTCCGCCGACCGCCCCGTGAAGCGCAGGTAGCGCAACGTCTCGTCGTCGACGGGGAAGATCCCGCACGTCGCGCCGTATTCCGGCGCCATGTTCGCGATCGTCGCACGATCCGCGAGGGGGAGCGTGGCCAACCCCGGCCCGAAGAACTCGACGAACTTCCCGACGACCCCCTTGCGGCGGAGCATCTCGGTGACCGTCAGCACCAGGTCGGTCGCCGTCGCCCCCTCGGGGAGCTCGCCCGTGAGGCGGAACCCGACGACCTGCGGGATCAGCATCGAGACCGGCTGGCCGAGCATCGCCGCCTCGGCCTCGATCCCGCCCACGCCCCACCCCAGCACCCCGAGCCCGTTGACCATGGTGCTGTGCGAGTCCGTCCCGACCAGCGTATCCGGGTACGCCTGCGCCGGACGCCCCGCCACCGCCTCCGTCCCGAAGACCACCCGCGCCAGGTACTCGATGTTCACCTGGTGCACGATCCCGGTCCCCGGCGGCACCGCCCGGAAGTTCCGGAACGCCTTCTGCCCCCACCGCAGGAAGGCGTACCGCTCACGGTTGCGCTTGTACTCCAGCTCCACGTTCGACGCGAAGGCGATGCGCGTGCCGAACTCGTCGACCTGCACCGAATGGTCGATCACCAGCTCGGCAGGCTGCAGCGGATTGATCTTCGCGGGATCCCCGCCCATCCGCTTCATCGCATCACGCATCGCCGCCAGGTCCACCACCGCCGGCACACCCGTGAAGTCCTGCATCAGGACCCGGGCCGGGGTGAAGGCGATCTCACGGTCCGGCGTCGCCGTCGCATCCCAGCGCGCCAGCGCCTCGATGTCGTCGGCGGTGACCGCCCGGCCGTCCTCCGTCCGCAGAAGATTCTCGAGCAGGATCTTCAACGAGTACGGCAGGCGCGCCACCGGCAGCCCGGCCTTCTCGAGCGCGTCCAGCCGAAAGATCTCGTACTCCCGATCGCCCACGCGTAGCGTGGCTCGGCTTCCGTAACTGTCCCCCATGACCGTTACCCTTTCTTCGCTCCCTCACGCACCCGTTCGAGCGCTTCCGATCCCTGGAATTATGGGGCACCGCCTCCCCTTCCGCCACCCACCGCCCCCCGCCACTCCCCGCCACCTCTCCAACCCCCGTGGAGTGGCCGGGGCGAACACCGTCACCCCGGCTCCCCGCAACCCCGAAGCGCCACATCGAACGCGCACCGAGGCCGGTCTCCCCTCTCGCAACGCTCCCGCACCGTCACCCCCAGGACCTCCGACAGCAGCGCTTCGACCAGCCGGCAGACCCGCGGGTGCTCCGGCACCAGCGCGCCCAGGGGGCAGCTCTGCCCCTCGATCCGGAGCCCCTCCTCCCCCTCCCGCACCTCCACCACCCCGCCCAGCTCCTCGACCGCCGCCATCGCCGCCGCGAGGCGCGCCGACGGGTCCCCATCGGGCCGGCTCCGCCCCTCGACCGCCCGCCGACCCGCCTCCTCCAGCAGCTCCTCCACCTCTTCCCCGCCGTACCGCTCCTCCAGCACCGCCAGGAGCCGGCCCAGCGCCAGGCCGTATGCCTTCGGGAAAAGACGCTCCGCTTCCGCCGCCAGTCCGTACACGTACGCGGGCTTCCCGACCCCCCGCCGCACCCCTCGCCGCTCGACCAGGCCGTCCCGCTCCAGCGAGGCGAGGTGCACGCGCACCGCGTTGTCGGTCAACGCCAGCGCCTCCGCCAGCTCGGCAACCGTCCACTCCGCCCGCCGGAGCAGCGCGATGATCTGCCCCCGCGTCGTCGACAGGAACCGCTTCTCCCAGGACATACCCGGCTCCCCCACGTTCAGGTCGTGGTTCCATGATACACCCGGTCCAGCCGTTCGTCCAATATACACACAAAACCATTGACTTTGTTCTTTATTGCGCGTACCGTGGGCGATGCACGGACGGACGGCGCACCCGGCCCCGCGCGCCGGACGGCCGCGGCACCGTATCCCTGACCCCCCCCTCGGACCGAGGGAAGGAGGAGGCAATGCTCAGCTCCGGATGGGCACGGGCGGGCGTGGCGATCACCGCGATGGCGGCGCTTTCGTGCGCCGAGGCCCTGGCGCAGGACAAGGCGGCGGCCCTCACCGACGCCAACATCGCGGCGATCGTGGTCGGCGCGAACACGATCGATGCCGAATACGGCCGAATCGCGAAGGAGAAGTCGACGAACGCCGAGGTGCGCACCTTCGCCGAGACCATGATCGCGACGCACGAGGCGGTGAACCGTCAGGCAGGCGAGCTCGCGGCGAAGCTCGGTCTCCGGCCGGTCGACAACGAGACGAGCAAGGCGTTGGCGGAGGAAGCGCGGCAGATGCGCGAACGGCTTCGTGGGCTCTCGGGGCGGGCGTTCGACCGGGCGTACATCGACAACGAGGTGGCCTTTCACCAGAAGGTGCTCGACGCGATCGACGGCGTGCTGATCCCGGGCGCGCGGAACGCGGAGCTGAAGGCGCTCCTCGAGTCGGTCCGGCCGGCGATCGTGGGGCACCTGGAGCACGCGAAGCGCCTCCAGGCGACGTTGGGGAGCTGATGCCGCCCCGCCCCGGCCCCCTGCGGAGGGGGCCGGGGCGGATCCTCGGTCATGGCCGTGTGGCGGTGCGCACCGCGCCAGCCGCCCTGACGCGGCTCAGTCGGCCGGTACGCGGGGCGCGTCGGGGCGCCCGAACTGCTCGGCTTCGGTGGAGCCGGCGAGCGCCGCGGTCGCTGCCTGCCCCGAGGTGACGGCGAGGAGGACGCGATCGAAGTAGGAGACCCCGGCCTCCCGCTGGTGCCGGGTCGCCGTGTAGCCGTCGGCCTCGAGGTCGAACTCCTTGTGCTGGAGCTCGACGTAGGCCGGCATCCCCTCGCCTGCGTAGCGTCGCGCGAGCTCGAAGGTGTGGAGGTTGAGGAGGTGCCACCCGGCGAGGGTGATGAACTGGAAGGCGTACCCGAGGGCGGCGAGCTCGTCCTGGAAGCGGGCGATCGCGGCCGGGTCGAGGTTGCGCTCCCAGTTGAACGACGGCGAGCAGTTGTAGGCCAGGAGCTTCCCGGGGAACTGCTCGTGGATCGCGTCGGCGTAAGCCCGGGCCTGGCCGAGATCGGGGGTCGAGGTCTCGAACCAGAGGAGGTCGGCGTAGGGCGCGTAGGCCAGGCTTCGGGCGATCGCGGCATCGAGCCCGCCGCGCACGGTGAAGTATCCCTCGCGGGTGCGTTCCCCGGTGAGGAACGCCGCGTCGCGGGGGTCGACGTCGCTGGTGAGGAGCGGCGCGGAGAGCGCGTCGGTGCGGGCGATCAGGAGGGTCGGCACGCCGAGGACATCGGCGGCGAGGCGTGCCGCGTTGAGGGTGCGGATGAACTGCGCCGTCGGGACGAGCACCTTCCCGCCCATGTGGCCGCACTTCTTCTCGGCGGCGAGCTGGTCCTCGAAGTGGACGCCGGCGGCGCCGGCCTCGATCATCGCCTTCATCAGCTCGAAGGCGTGGACGGGCCCGCCGAACCCGGCCTCGGCATCGGCGACGATGGGAGCGAGCCATTGCCTCTCGACCCGGCCCTCGCTCCATTCGATCTGGTCGGCGCGCAGGAGCGCCTGGTTGAGGCGGCGGACGAGGGCGGGGACGCTGTTCGAGGGGTAGAGGCTCTGGTCGGGGTACGTCTGGCCGGCGAGGTTCGCATCGGCGGCGACCTGCCACCCGCTGACGTAGATCGCGGGGAGCCCCGCCCGGATCATCTGGACCGCCTGCGCGCCGGTCAGCGCCCCGAAGGTCTGGACTCGGTCTTGGGTGTGGAGGAGGCTCCAGAGCCGCTCGGCGCCGAGGCGCGCCAATGTGTGCTCGACGCGCACCGATCCCCGGAGCCGGACGACGTCCTCCGCCGTGTAGTCGCGCCGGATCCCCGCCCACCGGGGGTCGCCCTCCCACTCCCTCTCGAGCTCCCTCACCTGTGCCTCGAAGACCTCCCCGTGCATGGTCCCCCTCCGTGTTCTGGGTGGGTTCAGGGAAGATGCCGGTAGGCGGGGAGCGTCAGGAACTCCACGAAGTCCTCCCCCAGGACGAGCTCGTCGAGCAGCGCGGCCGCCTCCCGGAACCGCGCGGACCCGGTCTCCTGCGCCGGGTCGAGCCGCTGCAATACTCTGTCTCGGGTCTCGGCGTAGAGTTCGGCCGTGACCTCCCCGCCCTCCGCGAGTCCGGCCCTGTGCCGGATCCATTGCCAGAGCTGGGCCCGGGCGATCTCCGCGGTCGCCGCGTCTTCCATCAGGTTCAGGATCCCGACGGCGCCCTGCCCGGCGAGCCAGTGGCCCAGGTACTCGATCGCGACCCGCACGTCGTTCTCCACCCCTGCACGCGTGACCGTCCCCCCGGGAACCCGCAGCGCCAACAGATCGGCCGCGGTCACCTGGACGTCGTCGCGCGTACGATGCTTCTGGTGCGGCGCATCCCCGAGGACCTGGTCGAAGACCTCGCGCGCCACCGGGACCAGGTCGGGGTGCGCCACCCAGGTGCCGTCGAAACCGTCGCGCGACTCGCGCACCTTGTCTTCCCGAACCTTCGCGAGCGCGACCTCGTTCACCTTCGGGTCCCGCCGGCTAGGGATGAACGCGGCCATCCCCCCGATCGCGTGCGCACCCCGCCGGTGACAGGTTCGCACCAGGAGCTCGGTGTACGCGCGCATGAACGGCACTTCCATCGTGACCTGCGCACGATCGGGGAGGACGAACTCCTCCCTGCCGCCGAACATCTTGATCACACTGAAGATGTAGTCCCACCGCCCCGCGTTCAGCCCCGCGGCGTGCTCGCGCAGCTCCCAGAGGATCTCCTCCATCTCGAACGCCGCGAGGATCGTCTCGATCAGCACGGTCGCACGGATCGAACCGACGGGGATCCCCAGCGATTCCTGCGCGAAGCGGAAGACGTCGTTCCAGAGCCGCGCCTCGTGGTGGCTCTCCAGCTTCGGGAGGTAGTAGTACGGACCCGAGCCCCGATCCAGCAGCTCCCGCGCGTTGTGGTAGAAGTGGAGCCCGAAGTCGAAGAGCCCGGCGGCGACCGGCGCCCCCCCGATCTCGACGTGCTTCTCGACCAGGTGCCACCCCCGGGGGCGCACGACGAGCGTCGCCACCTCATCGTTCAGCCGATAGCGTCGACCGTCCGGATGGTCGTACGCCAGGGTGCGGCGGACCGCATCCATCAGGTTCGCCTGTCCGTCCACCACGTTCGACCACGTCGGCGAGAGCGCGTCCTCGAAGTCGGCCATGAAGACCCGCGCCCCGGAGTTCAGGGCGTTGATCATCATCTTCCGCTCGACCGGGCCCGTGATCTCGACTCGACGGTCGACGAGGTCCGCCGGGGCTTCCGCCACCCGCCACTCCCCCTCCCGGATCTGCGACGTCTCGGGGAGGAAATCCGGAAGCGCCCCCGCCGCCAGCGCCGCCCGGCGCTCCGCCCGTCGCGCGAGCAACTCCCGGCGCCGGGCCTCAAACTCATGGTGCAGCGCCGCGACGAAGGACAGCGCTTCCGGCGTCAGAACCCGTGCCCCCGCCGCCCCGGCCTCCGCCGTGATCCGAACCCCCTGAAGCGTGACCTGCGTCATGGCTCCCCCCTCTCGAGCGTGGCCAACTCCGCGCGGTCCGGCCCCCCAGGCCCGCGATAGGAGCCCCCGGCCCCGGCACCTCCCGTGCCAGGGCCGCCATCCGGCGTGACGGCTTCGGGGACCGATCCCGCGGTCGCACAACGCGCTCGATCGCACGCCAGCGCTCATCCGGTCGAAGGACTCGGGGCCAGGATCCAATATCCGCCGCTCCTGACCCCACCCGAGCTCCCTCTCCTCGACTTCGACGCCCAGGCCCCTACTCCAACTCGAACCGGATCGGCAACGCAACGATCACCCGGATCGGCTCCCCGTGCCTCCTCGCCGGCCGGAACTTCATGATCGGGATCACCCGGACCGCCGCCTCATCCAACGCCGCGTGACCGCTCGATTGCCGGATCTCGTACTTCCTCACCTTCCCCTCCTCGTCGATCCAGAACCAAACGACCACCGAGCCCTCGATGCCTCGGTTCTGCAAGGCCCGCGGGTACTCCCGCTCCAGCGCACGGGCCACCTCCGACCGGTTCACCAGCTCGGGTTGGACCATGTACGGCATGAAGTGCTCGAATCCCGCCAGCTCCTCGACCACCTCCCTCGGCCTCGCCGGGATCGAGATCTCCGGCGTCCGAATCGTCTCCTCGATCGACGGCTCCGCGACCACCACCAGGTCCCCGGGGAGCTCCAGTCGCGGCGGCTCCGGCGCCGCGGGGCGCACCAGCGGCGCCGGCGGGGACGGGACCTCCACCGGCGGCGGCGGCTCCAGCTCCACGACCCGCATCTCCGACGCCGCCGGTGCCCAGGCGAGCTCGACGGGCCCCATCCCGGGCGCGATCAAGAAGATCAGGGCGTGGGCCACCGCCGCGGCCGCCAACCCGTACCACGACCAACGCCGCGCCCGCTCCTTGAATCGATCGTTCTCCGTGCGAGCCCATAGGTCGCCGGCCATTTGTCCGTTCGGACACGCGCCCATGCCGCTCCCTCCCATCGCGCGTGGCTCGTCTGCAAAACAACGAGACCGACCAGCGCACCGCCCGTGCCACCCGGCCGTGGGAATGCGGCCCAAACTCGGAAGTGGTGTACCGGATTCCGTCAGATCCTACCGTACCGATGCACGCCGCCCCGGCGGGCGCGAGGGGCTCGCCGGGGCGGTGGGGTCGCTCATCCGTCGGCGCCATCGGGCGGGGGCGCCGCTCCCCTCGGGGGGTCAGCGGAACCGGATCCCGTTCGGCGCGATCTCGCCCGATTTCGGGATCCTGGGCGCCGCGTCCTTGCGCCCCTTCTTCTCCCCCTTCCCGCCTCCATTGCCCCCGGGCTGGGCCCCTAGCGGGGACTTCTTCATCGATAGGGCGATGCGGTTGCGCTCGAGGTCGACGGAGAGGACGGTGACTCGGACCTTCTGCCCGACCTTCACGACGGTGTTGGGGTCCTTCACGTAATGGTCCGCGAGCTGGGAGACGTGGACGAGCCCATCCTGGTGGACGCCGATGTCGACGAAGGCGCCGAAGGCGACGATGTTGGTGACGACGCCCTCCAGGGTCATCCCCTCCTTGAGGTCCTTGAGCTCGCGGATGTCGTCGCGGAAGGCCGGCGGCTCGAAGGTGTCGCGCGGGTCGCGCCCCGGTTTGCGGAGCTCCTCGAGGATGTCCTGGAGGGTCGGGAGCCCGACGTCGTCGGAGACGTAGCGCTGGAGATCGATCTGCGACAGCAACCCCTCGTTGGCGACGAGGTCGACGATCGAGCTGCCGAGGTCGCTCGCAATGGTCTCGACGAGCCCGTAGCGCTCGGGATGGACGGCGCTCGCGTCGAGGGGGTGGGCGCCGCCGCGGATGCGGAGGAAGCCGGCGGCCTGTTCGAAGGCCTTGGCGCCGAGGCGCGGGACTTCGAGGAGCTCGGCGCGGGTGCGGAACCCGCCACGCTCGTCGCGGATGCGGACGATGTTCTGGGCGAGAGCGGGCCCGATCCCGGCGACGTAGGAGAGGAGGGAAACCGACGCCGTGTTGACCTCCACGCCGACGCGGTTGACGCAGCTCTCGACGACCTCGTCGAGCCGCTTCTTGAGCCGGGTCTGGTTGACGTCGTGCTGGTACTGCCCGACGCCGATCGACTTGGGGTCGATCTTGACGAGCTCGGCGAGGGGGTCCTGGAGCCGTCGGGCGATGGAGACGGCGCCGCGGAGCGAGACGTCGAGGTCGGGGAGCTCCTCGCGGGCGACGTCGGAGGCCGAGTAGACGGAGGCGCCGGCCTCGTTGACGACGACGACCTGGGGCCGCGCGCCGCTCGTCTGGCGAAGGACTTCACGGACCGCGGCCTCGGTCTCGCGCGACGCCGTGCCGTTGCCGATCGCGATCAGCTCGGCGCCGTGGCGCTCGATGAGCGCCTCGAGCCCGCGGGCGAAGCGGTCGGGTTGGTGGAGGTAGAGGGTGTCGGTCTCGAGGACCGCGCCCGTCCTCGAGACGACGGCGACCTTGACGCCGGTGCGGTACCCGGGGTCGAGGCCGATGACGACGCGCTCGCCGGCGGGGGAGGCGAGGAGGAGCTGCTCGAGGTTGCGGCCGAAGATCGCGATCGCCTCCTCGTCGGCGCGGGTCTTGAGCTCGAGCCGTAGCTCGACCTCGATGGAGGGGGCGATCAGGCGCTTGTAGGCGTCCTGCGCGACGAGGGCAAGCTGCTCCCGGGCGCGGCGCTCGGCGACGACGCGCCGCTCGATCCCGGCCAGGATGACGTCGACCGGGGGCTCGATCGTCCAGGTCAGGAACCCCTCGGCCTCGCCCCGGCGGATGGCGAGGATCCTGTGCGACGGGATCTCGGTCAGCTTCTCGCTGAAGTCGTAGTAGTCCTGGAACTTGGAGACCTCGTTCTCCTTCCCCGGGGCGACCGTCGAGCGGATGATCCCATGGTCGCGGGTCAGGTCGCGGATCCAGCCGCGCAGCTCGGCGTCCTCCGAGACGCGCTCGGCGAGGATGTCGCGGGCGCCCTGCAGCGCTTCGGCGATGCCGGGCACCTCCTTTTCGGGGTCGACGTACGTGGCCGCCGCCGCCTCGACCTCCGCGTCGGTCGCCTCCCCGGCCCAGATCAGATCGGCGAGGGGCTCGAGCCCGCGCTCCCGCGCGATCGTCGCCCGCGTCCTGCGCTTCGGCTTGTACGGGAGATAGAGGTCCTCGAGCGCCTGCTTCGTCTCCGCGGCCTCGATCCTCGCCTTCAGCTCGGCGTCGAGCTTCCCCTGCTCCTCGATCGACTTGAGGATCGCGGCGCGGCGCTCCTCGAGCTCTTCGAGGTAGGTCGCGCGGTCGCGGATCTCGCGGAGCTGAACCTCGTCCAGCCCGCCCGTCGCCTCCTTGCGGTACCGCGCAATGAAGGGGAGCGTGTTCCCCTGTTCGAAGAGTTCGAGGGTGCTCGCCACCTGGCGGGGGGTGAGGGAGAGCTCGGTGGCGATCCTGGAGATCAACTTCTGCGTCAGCATGAGTCCTACGGTTGACGTGGGATCGGGGGACGCCCCGGCGCTCCGCGCCGGATCGCGCCCCGCAAACCGGGGAGAAAAGTGGCGGCTTCCCCACGGCGGAGCAACCGGCGTCGGGGAACCAGGCGGCTGGCGGGGGCCTCAAGTTTTTCGCTGCGATACCGATACTCTCGGGTATTCCGTATCGATACTCCGGAGTATATGGACATTCTTCTCTCACGCCAGCCGATTTTCGACCGCGATGAGAAGATCGCGGGCTATGAGCTTTCCTACACTGGCAATTGCACCGACGATGCGGTCGCCGCGGGGGACGCCCACGGCGTGGTGGTCGAGGCGGTACTCGACATCGGCCTCGACCGGGTGACCGATGGGAAGACGGCGTTCCTCGACGTCTCGAGGGAGATGGTGGAGAGCGGCGCCGTCGAGCTCCTCGACCCGTCGCGGGTGATCCTCGAGCTGAGCGGCGTGCGCGAGGTCGACGGGTCGTTCGTCGCCGCGTGCGAGCGGCTGAGGTCCAGGGGCTATCGTCTGGCGCTCGACGCCGCGTCGGCCATCGACGGGGCGGCGGGCCTGCTGCCGCACTGCGAGATCGTGCGGGTCGACGTCCAGGCCCACGGCGGCCCTGAGCTTGCCGAGGTCGCCGGGCGGCTACGGGCTCACCCGGTCCGGCTCCTCGCCGAGAACGTGCAGAACCTCGCGGTCCGCGATGCCTGCCTACGCGCCGGATTCGAACTCTTCCAGGGATTCGAGTTCAGCCGTCCCGAGGTCCTCGCCAAGCGCGACCTCCCCGTCGATTATCTGCGCACGGCGATGCTCATGCAGCAGATCCGCGATCTGGACGTGACCGACGCGCGGATCGAGGAGGAGTTCCGCACGGATCTCTCCCTCACCTACAAGCTGCTGCGCATGGTCAACTCGGCGTCGGTCGGGGGGCGGGGCGTCCAGTCGATCGGGCACGCGATCCGGCTCCTCGGTCGGGAGACGATCTACCGCTGGCTCGCGCTCCTGCTCCTGCATACCGCCGCGGACACCGGCGTGAAGGCGGAGATCGTCCACACCTCGTTGCTCCGGGCCCGCCTCTGCGAACTCCTCGCCCCGCTGATCCGGCGAGGGGCGGACGCCGGCTCGTTCTACATCGTCGGGTTGATGTCCCTCCTCGACGTCCTCCTCGGCACGCCGATGGACGAGCTGATCGCGAACACGGGCCTCACCCCCGAGGTGCAGCGCGCGCTCCTCGACCGGTCCGGCCTCCACGGCGAGGTCCTGCGGCTCGTCGAGGCCTACGACCTCGGCCACTGGGACGAGTTCACCGGTCGCTGCGAGGAGCTCGGCCTCTCGCCCAACGACGTGGGCACGCGCTACCTCGAGGCGCTGAGCTGGGCGAGTGAGCGGACGATCGGTTTCGACGAGGATTGACCGGCCGCGAGCGCCTTCCGAACACGACGACGCGGCGCCGGAGGGAAGGTCGTTCCTCCGGCGCCGCGTCGTCGTTCACCGGGATCGAGGTCCCGGGCGGCCCTCAGCGACCGCGCCTGCCCTTCTCCTCGTCCGCCTCGTGGATGCGTCCGCGCTCCTCCACGTCGAGGACCTCGCGCCGCAGATCGGCCTCGACCTCCTCGGTCTCCTCGACCGGTCGCTTGCGGACGACCAGCTCCTCCCGGACCACCGGCCGCTTCTCCACGACCGCCTCTTCCTCGGACAGAGGAACGTGGATCTCCTGGTCCTCGATCCGCGCCCGCTCCCCGGCCCGGGCCCCGGTGACGGGGTGCCGCTCGATCTCGACCTCCTCGTGCGTCAGCTCCACCGGACGACGGACGTGCTCCGTCTCGACGTGCTTCTCGATGTCGACCTCTCCCGCCGAGACCTCCCGCTTCCCGACCGCGAGCTCCTCCTCGGAGCGCGTCATTCGGGTCTCACGGCCGAACTCCCCGCGTTGCGCCTCGGAACGCCCACGGCCCGCGCCCTCGAACCGCTGACGCAGCGCCGTCTCGTACTCCGGCGTGATGCGTTCGAACCGGTACGGCGGGAGCCCCGTGACCTCGTCGGACCGGAGCCTTTCGACGACGACCTGGTTCCGGTCCTCGTCCAGACGGGCGTATCCGATCGGGATCAGGATGTGCCGGTCCTCGTCGATCCCGAAGCGGTCCTCGTCCAGGTCCACGTCCAGGTAACGGACTTTCATCGCCGTGGTGTCGACGAGGAGCTGGTCCACCGAGCCGATCTGCTCGCCATCTGAGGAGAGCACGTTCCATCCCCGGACGTCGGGCTCGCCTTCGGCGATCTCGAAGTCCTCCATCTGGTCCAGCGGAACGATGCGGTCCATGTCCTCTCTCATGGTCCCTCCTATGGGTTCGACGTCCTCTCCCGCGGCGCCGCCTCAGGGGTGCACGCCTCCTGCTCCACCCGGGCAGGACCACCGGCGAGGGTCGGCGGCCCGCCTCGCAGACTCGGGACCCGCCTCACGGCCGGGGGGGCGGGAACCGCCCCGGAACCCGCCGCCCCCGCGAGGCTTCCGGGGAGCGTGAGCCGTGCCGCAAGTCCGGTGCCCGGCCCTACGGGACGCAAGGACTACGCCCCATCTTCCCTTGCCGCCCCGGACCGCATCCTGCATCTCCGCCCGACCCCGGAGGGGCCCTCGGGCCGCCACGACGGTATCGTGGATCGGCGCAGCCTGTATTACCTTGTTGCAAGGGGCAGTCCGCCGCACCGCGGCCGCCGCCCCGCCTCGGTCGTGGTATCCGACCAACCCGTACCCTGGATGCCCATGAACCGAATCGTCCCCCTCTTCCTCGTGGCGCTCCTCGCCACGCCATGCATCGTCCGGGCACAATGCCCGGCGACGACCGGCGGGTACGACCTGGCGCCGAACCGCGTCGACCCGCTCCCGGGCCCCCGGATCCGCCAGGCGGAGGCGTGCGCCCGCGGGTGGGCGGCCCGGGCCAACGCCGAGGTACCGACCCGCGACCTCCATCCCGAGGGACTCACGCGACTCGCACCCACCCCCCGCCGCTCCCTCATGGCCGCCCTCGGGGGCGCCGTCATCGGGGCATGGATCGGGTACTTCGCCTCCCAGGTCGCCGTTAGCGACTGGGACGTTGCCGCTTCCAAAGAGCTCGACCGGGGCGCGTGGGCGATCGGCGGGGCCGTGGCGGGGGGACTCGGAGGCCTGATCCTCGGGCGAGGCAAGCGCGGGGAGGTGACGACTCCCGGGGCGATGGCGTCGCCCTCCCCGCGAACCCTGATCCTGCGGGACGAGATCGCACGGGCGGGCGCGCCCAACGCACTCGCGCTGGTGCAAGCGCTACGGAGCGAGTGGCTGGTCGTCCGCGGGGCGAACAGCTTCCGCGAGACGGCACGCGGAACGACATCCGGCTTCGCCGTCTCGATCGCCGAGCCGGGGAAGGAGAATCTCGTCGTCTACCTCGACGACGCGCGCCTCGGCGGCCCGGAAACCCTCGCGCAGATCACGGTCGAGTCCATCCAGTACATCCAGTACCTGGACGCCAGCGCCGCGACCTACCGCTGGGGCGCGGGGCACAGCCACGGCGCGATCCTCGTCTCGACGCGACCGCTGCCCTGACCGCGGCGGCGTTGAGGCGCGGCGAACCGGAGGGGAATCGTCCGGCGGGGTACGGTAAGGTGGGAACGGCGGGGGGGGGGGGCCCCGCCGCACTCAATCGTCGCGGGCTTGCCGGTGCCCTTGGGCGAGCATCCGGATCGCGGTGATGGCGCTCACGGCCTCGTCGACCGCGGCGGGCGGCGCCATGCCCGGCATTTCGGACGCATCCTCCGCGCCGCGCGCTTCGCCCTCCCCGCCGAGGCGGCTCAGCGCCCGATCGACGACCGCCTCCAGCTCCTTCAGCTCGAACGGCTTGAGGAGGAACCCCGCGGGGCGTAGGGCCAGCGCCCGCCAGGCGAGGCCTTCGTCGACATCCGCGGTCATCAGGATCACGGGTTTTGCGGGCGAACGGGCGAGAAGGTAACGGAGGAGCTCCATACCGGAGAGCCCAGGGAGATGGACGTCGACGAGGGCGGCGTCGTAGGCGATGTCGCCCTGCACGAGGCCGAGGAATACCGCTTCGGCGTCGCCGACATCCACGACCTCGAGGCCCCTGCTCCTCAGGTGCCGTGACACGAGGGAACGCACGGTCGGATCGTCCTCGACGACCAGCATGCGCGGGGCCCGGCCCCGGGACTTCACTGCATCCATCCTGCGAAATCTACTCTGAAACTGGAGTCCACTGCCACGCCCCTCATCGGCGCGGGTCCCGGAGCCCACCGGTGGCCGTGATACCGGCCTTCGCCCCCGGCGCGCGTGCCTGGCGGATACACCGCAGGTCACGCCGGTGTGCCCCCGGGCGCATCGCGCCGATGCATCGCGCGCCGACTTCGAAGGGGTACCCGGGAGCCGTCACGGCGAGAGGATCGGTCGTCGATTCGAACGGGGGCGAGGCCGGGTTCGGTTACGGAGTGGCGACGACGCGCGACGCGAACGCCGGCGCCTGGGGCGACCGGCCGTTGGCACTGTGCCGAGGCGCCGGCATCGCGCCGCAGATCGAGCACGGACCGGGCCCCTCATGCTCTCCCAGGCAGAGGATCGCCTCGAGGGTGCGGCGACCGTCCCCTTCCTCGTCGAGGAGAATCGAGAGGAGCGCGTCGACGACGGCCGGATCGAACTGGCGGCCGCTCTGTTTCCGGATCTCCGCGACCGCTTCGTCCATCGACCACGCCGACTTGTAGGGCCGGTTGTGCGTGAGGGCGTCGAAGACGTCCGCAACGGCGACGATCCGTCCCGAGAGCGGGATCTCTTCGCCCCGGAGCCCTCTCGGGTAGCCCTCGCCATCCCACCGCTCGTGGTGCGTGAGCGCGATCTCCTCGGCGAGCTGCATCAGCGGGAACTGGCCGCCCGACAGGAGCTCGGCTCCGAGGATCGTGTGCGCGCGGTTGATCTCGATCTCCTCGGGGGAGAGCTTCCCGGGCTTCAGGAGGATGTCGTCCGCAAGGCTGATCTTGCCGACATCGTGCAGCGGCGCCGCCTTGCGCAGCAGCTCGACCTCATGGTCGGGTAGCCCGAGGGTGCGGGCCAGCAGCGCCGAGATCTCCCCGACGCGACGCGTGTGCAAGCCCGTCGTGTGGTCCCGGAATTCGGCCGCTCGCGCGAGGCGGTCGATGATCTCGATCTGCGCCTCCTCCAGCTCCCTCGTCCGCTCTCTCACCTTCTGCTCCAGCACCTCGTTCTGGCGCTGGAGCTCGACGTAGAGGAACCGCGCCTCGAGGAGGTTCCGGATCCGCAGCAGGACCTCCACGAGGTCCAGCGGCTTGGTCAGGAAGTCCTTCGCCCCGCACGACAAAGCTCGGCTCTTGACCTCCGGCCGGCTGTCCGCCGTCAAGACCAGGATCGGGAGATAGGCATCGTCGCCGAGCTCCGGTTGGAGCCGCTCAATCACCTGAAAGCCATCCAGGTACGGCATGCTCAGGTCGAGCAGCAGCAGATCGGGCTCGAACTCCCGGAAGAGCGCCAGCGCCTCGCGCGGGTCCGTCGTCGACCGCACGTTCGTGTAGTTCGCCCGACCGAGCGCCCGCAACAGGATCTGGATGTTGGCTTCCTCATCGTCGACGATGAGGATCCTGGCGCTCGTGAGGTCCGCCCCGCCGCCGGGGATCCGGGCGTTAAGATACGGTCGCACCCAGCACCTCCTGGACCTTGCGGGCCAGTGCGTCGGGAGTGAAGGGCTTCTGGATGAAGGCGGTGCCGCGCTCGAAGACGCTGGGAGCCATGATCGCTTCGTCGGTGTGCCCGGACATGTAGAGAATGCGCAACCCGGGCCGTTTGGCGGCAAGGTGCCTGGCGAGCTCGCGTCCGCTCATCTCCGGCATGACGATGTCGGTGAGGAGCAGATTGATCGTGTACGGGTATCCTTCGGACATCCAGATCGCATCCCGGCCGTGGTGCGCCTCCAGGATGCTGTATCCATCCTGGAGCAGCACCCTACGGACGATCGAGCGAACCATTTCGTCATCCTCGACGACCAGGACCGTGGCTCCGCCACCCGATCCGGTGACCCGCGGCTCGACCACGGGCCGGCGCTCGAGTTCCGCTTCCGCGAGCGCCGGCAGGTAGATCGAGACCGTCGTGCCACGCTCCGGCTCGCTGTCGACCCAGATGTACCCGCCGCTCTGCTTGACGATCCCGTAGACCGCGCTGAGCCCGAGCCCGGTCCCCTTCCCCGGCCCCTTCGTGGTGAAGAACGGCTCGAAGATCCGGGCGACCGTGGCCTCGTCCATCCCGTGGCCGTTGTCGCTGACCCGAAGCAACGTGTATCGGCCCGTCTCGACGTGGTAACGATACTTCCGCGCGAACGCCTCGTCGATCTCGACGCTCGCCGTCTGGATCGTGACCCGTCCCCCCTCCGGCATCGCGTCCCGGGCGTTCTCCGCGAGATTCATGAGGACCTGCTCGATCTGCGTCGGGTCCGCCTTCACCCACGCCGACCGTCGGTCCAGCCCCATCACGACCTCGATCTTCTCGCCCAGAAGCTTGCGGAGCTTCGGCTCCAGCTCGGCGACGATCGCGCTCAGGTCCATGACCCGCGGCTGCAGCACCTGTTGACGGCTGAAGGCCAGGAGCTGCTGCGTCAACGTGGTCGCACGGTCCGCCGCCTGCTTGATCCCCTCCACGTCGATCCGGAGCGGGTCGTCGGGTCTGAGGTGGCGGAGCAGCAGCTCGACGTGCCCCTGGAGACTCGTCAAGACGTTGTTGAAATCGTGAGCCGTCCCTGCCGCCAGTCGCCCGACCGCCTGCATCCGCTGCGAGAGGCGCAGCTGCTCCTCGACCCGCCGGCGCTCCGTGATGTCCCGCAGGCACGCCACGACCCCGCGGACCCGCCGGTCCGACAGCAGGTTCCGCCCCACCAACTCGATCGCCCGCCACTCGTCGCCGGGCCCACGGAACCGAAGCTCCGTCGTGATCGCCGAATCCGGCCTTCCCGGAGCGCCGACGAGGCGCGTCACCCGATCCTCTTCCTCCGGATGCGTGAACTCCGTCAGCGCCCGACCCTCCAGCTCCTCCGGTCGGTAACCGAGCACGCCCTCGGCCTCGGGCGTCACCCGCCGGAATCGGCCCTCCGCATCGAGCACGACCAGTGCACCCGCCGTGAAGGGTTGTGCGAGGACCGGGTCCCGGATCAGGGATTCCGCCAGCCACCCGATCGCGAGGCCAACCGGCATGGCCGTCGCCGCGGCCACCACCGCGGCCGTCGACCCCGCCGACCCGCTTCCCCCCAGGACCCCACCCCCGACGACCGCCGCACCGACCACCCCCGACCCCACCCCCACCGCCACGAGCGAGCCGATCCACCCGCCACGCCGCGCCGCCAGGACGACCGACGCCACGAGGCCCAGCCACACGAGCGACGCCGTCGCGATCTCCCCCCACGGTCGGACCGCCGCCGCGACCGCGGCGACCGCCAGCGGCGCGAGCCATACCCACGGGATGCGCGATCGCGCCACCGCTCCGGATCCGGAAGAGACTTCAGTCATACGGAATCTTCTGCTCACCTGAAGGAATTGCCGCCCCTCGACCGCCGGCACCTTCAGCCGCAGGCGCCCCCATAGCACCACGGGCGTCGACGCCGCCCGGCGACGCGACACTCCCCGAGGGCGCGATCCGCCCGAACCACGCAACCAACGGCGCCGTTGCCCGCCTCGTTCATGAACTCGGTTGGAATCGGAACCGCCGGATTGGCTCCCGCGCCGCCGGACGCCCGCGCCGGGGCCGCCTCACGCCGGGGGCGGCAAAACATGCCGCTCTCGCCGCCAGGCCATGGGCCAACCCGATCTTCGTAGCACGCGCCGTGCCACGCTCGCCGCCGCAGCGCGCCGGAAGGGTTGACGTCGTTCGGACCGCCCCCTAGTCTTGACCGGCTCGCGCTCGCCGCCCCGATGGGCGGCCGATCACGAACGGGAGACCGTGATGAGCGATCCTTCAAGTAGCTATCGAATACGACCCGCCGGAAGGGACCGGCGGGTCGAGATCGGTCGATTCCCGCAACCCCGCACCCTGCGGCCCGGAATGGGCGTGGGTGAGGTGAGCCGCATCGGGCCGCTGTCCTCCTAGCCCCCGCGGTTCGCCTCCGCCCCCGTGGGTGCTCGGAGGTGAACCGTGGAGCCCCAGACGTACACACCCGAATTCCTCTATCTCCTGGCCGGCGACGCGCCCGGGTTGGCGGAGGCCACCGCCTCGCTGCGCAGCGCCGATATCGCCGAGCTCCTGAGCGAACTGCCGCCCGGGGCCGCGGCGCGCGTCGTCGAAGCGCTGCCGCTCGACGTGGCCGTACAGCTCTTCGACGAGCCGGAGCTCGAGCACCGGCACGAGATCTTCGTTCACCTGTCGGAGGACACGGCGGTCCCGATCGTCGAGGCGATGTCGGCCGACCAGCAGGCCGAACTCTTCCGCAGCCTCGAAGAGGAGGAGCAGCAACGCCTCCTCCCGCGGTTGAGCCCCGCCACACGCTCCGCCCTCGGGCTCTTGCTCCGCTACCCCCCCGAGACGGCGGGCGGGATCATGACCACCGAATTCGTGAGCGTCCCGGCCTCCTGGACGGTCGAGGAGACGCTGCGACACCTGATCCGGGTCGGTCGCACCAAGGAGACCGTTTACGCGATCTACGTGGTCGACGCCGCGGGCCGGTTCGTCCACGTCGTCTCGCTGCGGGAACTCCTCGGCGCCGACCGCCGGCTCCCGGTCCTCCAGGTCGGGGACCGACGGAAACCCGTCGCCGTCGCCCCCCTCGTCGACCGGGAGGAGGTCGCCCGCCTCATCGGGAAGTACAACCTCCTCGCCATCCCGGTCATCGACGAGCGGCAGCGGATCCTCGGGATCGTGACCGTCGACGACGTGATCGACGCCCTCGTCGACGAAACGACCGAGGACGTCCAGAAGTTCGGCGGTATGGAGGCGCTCGACGAACCATACCTCGAGACCGGGCTCTTCCGGATGATCCGGAAGCGCGCCGGCTGGCTCTGCGCGCTCTTCCTCGGCGAGCTCCTCACCGCAACGGCGATGCGGCACTACGAGACGGAGATCGCCCGCGCGGTCGTCCTCACCCTCTTCATCCCCCTGATCATCAGCAGCGGCGGGAACTCCGGCTCCCAGGCGACCACGCTGGTCATTCGCGCCATGACGCTCGGCGAGATCCGTCTCCGCGACTGGCCGCGGGTGATCCGCCGCGAGCTCGCCGCCGGCCTGGTCCTCGGCTCGATCCTCGGCGCCCTCGGCTTCCTGCGCATCCTCATTGGGCACCACTTCGGCGATGCCTACAGCGAGTACTACCTCCGCGTCGCGCTGACGGTGGCGATCAGCCTCGTCGGCGTGGTCCTCTGGGGATCGATCACCGGGTCGATGCTGCCGATCGCGCTCCGCCGCCTCGGACTCGACCCTGCCAGCGCATCCGCCCCCCTCGTCGCGACCCTCGTCGATGTGACCGGGCTGGTGATCTACTTCACTCTCGCCAGCCTTGTCCTCGGAGGGACGCTCCTCTAGGAGGCGGGCGCGGGGAACGTCGCCAGGGCGCCCGCGACGGCCCCGGCCGGCGCGCTCCCCCGCGCCGGTCGCCCCGCGGGCCCGCGCAATCAGCAATTGACGGCGGCAATCGACGGTACCGGGGAGGACCGGCAGGATGGACGAAGCCCCGACACCGTAAAAACGGCGCCGGGGCAACGAGATCGAGAGATGGGCCTGGGCTGAGTCGAACAGCCGACCTCACGCTTATCAGGCGTGCGCTCTAACCACCTGAGCTACAGGCCCGTGCGCGGGAACCACGTCAAATGTAACACCGCGTGGGCGAACGTTCAACCGCAGTTCCCGCCAAAGCAAGAGCCGGTCGCCAGGCGGCCGGCTCCGCAACTCCAACCGGGTCGTGCTGTCTGTGTGGTGCGACTTGGAAGCGACCTTTCGACGGGAGTCTACTCGGGTGCTCCAGAAAGGAGGTGATCCAGCCGCAGGTTCCCCTACGGCTACCTTGTTACGACTTCGCCCCAGTCATCGAGCTCGCCTTCGG
>Ga0310840_100160_pt1 | contig 73739 bp, 70 predicted proteins | sample SM_ome_8_FD_201304 | JGI IMG/M metagenome (GOLD analysis project Ga0310840, IMG submission 201304) | Sorghum-adapted microbial communities enriched on stacked mutant (SM) sorghum from Joint BioEnergy Institute, Emeryville, California... ...
GGATTTTCTCCACCACAAGTACCTTTTTCCATTCTGCTCTGGTCAATGTCACTCTCTCCTGTCCCATAGTGACATTATCTCAGAACAGTTATACCGTGACATTATCACAGAACAACGACAGGAAGGAAAATTCGGTCTTGATTTTGCTGATGGGTGTGGTAGACTTCACCTAAAAGGTGCTCCTCTCTTTGGGTGTAGTGTTCTCGATAAACACCATTCTACCAAAGATTTGGGCACTTTTTTATGTTTTCATAGGATCGCACTTTCGAAATTCAGGATAACGATGTATTGAAGGAGATGGATGCATGATGCATGACCTCGCATCCCGGGTTGGCGTGGTGGTGTCGGTCAGCCGGAGCGCAGCCCATACCTTCAGCAAGCCGGTTGCGGAGTCGATCACGCTGCTGGCCGGTTTGGGGGTGGAGGGCGACGCGCATATGGGGGCGACGGTCAAGCATCGCTCGCGGGTCGCGCAAAATCCGAACCAGCCGAACCTGCGCCAGGTGCACCTCTTCCACGCGGAGCTGTTCGACGAAGTGCGCGAAGACGGCTATCACGTCGAACCCGGGCAGCTCGGCGAGAACATCACGACCCGGGGGATTGATCTGCTTCGCCTGCCGGCGGGAACACGGCTGCACATCGGCGAACAAGCGGTCGTCGAGATCACGGGACTTCGCAATCCGTGCGCCCAGATCGACGATTTCCGGAAAGGGTTGCTCAGCCGGGTGTTGGTCCGGGATGAGAACGGCAGCCTCATCCGCAAAGCCGGTGTCATGTCCATCGTGCTGAACGGGGGAGAGGTGCGGGCAGGGGACCGGATTCGCGTGGAACTTCCGCCGCCGCCTTTTCGTCCGTTGGAGCGGGTATGAGGCATCTGCTGAATCGTCAGAAAATTGGGTATTCAATATTTGGCTGTGAAGTGGTATAGTGTGGGTAAGAAGATTGTGAAAATTTTTCGACGGATGACATGTGAATTATTTCACAATCAGATGATGACAAGAATGGAGTGATCCCGAATGGCAGAGCCGAAGAAGATCGTGGTGCTGGGAGCCGGTTACGCGGGCATCCCGGCCGTCCTCACCCTGCAGAAAAGCCTGCGGGACGGCGAAGCGGACATCACCCTCATCAACAAGCACGATTATCACTACTTCACGACCTGGCTGCACAAGCCCGCGGCCGGCACCGACCGCCCGGAACGTTCGCGCGTCGACCTGAGCGACATCATCGATCCGCGCAAGGCGGCCCTCCTGAAACGGACGGTGCGGCGCATCGACACCGCCGCGAAGACGGTTGAGACCGACGAAGGCGTCATCCCGTATGACGTGTTGATCGTTGCGCTGGGCGGGCAGCCGGAGACGTTCGGCATCCCGGGTCTTGCGGAGCATGCTTTCTTCATCCGAAGCCTGAACAGCGTTCGCTTCATCCGGGAGCACATCGACCGTCAATTCGCACAATTCAAGCAGGACGAGAGCCGCACCGAACGGCTTACGTTCGTCGTCGGCGGGGCGGGCCTGACCGGAATCGAGTTCATCGGCGAGCTGGCGGACCGGATTCCGAAGCTGTGCCGGGACTATGATGTCGATCCGGCGCTCGTGAAGATCATCAACGTGGAAGCGGCGCCGGCCGCGTTGCCGGGATTTGAAGCCAGCCTCGCGGACTATGCGTTGAATCTTCTGGCGCGCAAAGGGGTTATTTTTAAATTGGCCACACCTGTGAAAAAATGCACAAGCGAAGGTGTGGAGATCGGCGACGGGGAGTTCATCCGGGCGGGCACCGTCGTCTGGGCGGGCGGAATCCGCGGGAACCGGGTGCTGGAGGACTCGGGATTCGAGACCGTCCGCGGAAGGGTGGTCGTCAATCCGTATCTGCAGGTGCCGGGACATGACGATGTGTTCATCATCGGGGATTCGTCGATTGTGCTGAACGATCAGGGCAAGCCCTGGCCGCCGAGCGCCCAGATCGCGATCCAGCAGGGCGAAGTCGCGGCCCGCAACGCGATCGCGCTGCTGTGCGGGCAAGCCATGGAGCCGTTCCGCTACATCTACCGGGGCACCGTCGCATCGCTGGGCAAGGGCGAAGCGATCGGCAGCGTCGGCAAGTACAAGGTGAAAGGCATCCCGGCGGCCATCCTCAAAAACATCGTGGATGCGCGCTATCTGTTCAAGATCGGCGGCGCGGGGCTGGTCGTGCGGAAGATGTCGGGTTTCTTCTGAAATGGAGGTAATGTTTGATTATAGGCGAATAAGGCGTGGCCATGGAAAAAGCGGTCGGTGTAAAGTGAAATGGGAAGGCGGGCGCGGTTGAGCGACGGCTGTTCCTGCATGGCCGAACCGGTTCGGAAAGATCGGGAACCGGTCGATGGCCGGGTCGTCGGCAAGCCGTCAAGAAACAAGAGATAGAAGGAAAGGAAGTGACCGCCGTGAGAGCCGACCGCTACAAGCATTTGTTTACGAAGGAACTGTTGATGGGGCCGAACGCGGTCCGTCTGTTGGAAGAAATGCTGGAGAATCACCCGATCAGGGGAGGCCGCGTGCTGGATCTCGGATGCGGGACGGGGCTGACCTCGCTGTTCCTGGCGCGGGAGACGGGGGCGGAGCAGATCTTCGCGGTCGATCTGTGGATTCCCGCGACGGAGAACTGGAAGCGGATCCGGGAATGGGGCGAGGAGCGGAAAATCATTCCGCTGCACGCCGACGCCCGCGATCTGCCGTTCCCCGAAGATTTCTTCGATGTGATCGTCAGCGTGGATTCCTATCATTACTACGGATGCCAAGAGCGGTTTTTCGCGGAGAAGATGCTGCCGCTCATCCGGCCGGGCGGACGCGCGCTGCTTCTCGTTCCCGGCCTGAAGCGGGAGTTTGAGGGCAACGCGCCCGAGCTGCTCGTCGAGTGGTTGGGAGATGACATCTCGACCTTCCATGACGGCAACTGGTGGCGGAACCATATCGCGCAGGGCTGCGAAGACCGGATCGAAATCGAGGTATACGAGACCCGGCAATTCGAACAGCCGTGGCAGGACTGGTTCGACTGCGGGCACGAGTACGGGCTGGACGATCAGAAGTTCTTCAGCCGGGGCGTGGACCAATTCCTCAGCTTCATCGCGATCGCGGTGCGGGTGAAGGAAGGCGGACTTTCGGCGCCTTGTTCGGCCATATCGACATAACTGCAGGGGCTGATGTTCAAGTCAGCCCCTTGGCGTTATTACCTGAACTCTTTCTTTCGATGAATGCGAACGGAAACGAAGTAGGAGATGATGAACAGCACGATGGCCGTACAAGTTGACACGATGCCGACCAGCGGATGACGGATCTGCATGCCTTCCGTGAACGGCGCCAGAATCGCGGCGAGCAGCAGCATGATCCCCACCGCGGCAAAACCGGAAAAGAACACGATCATCTCGTTTTTCTCCGTACCGATCTTCAGCATGACGGGATACATGAGGGCCGTCGAGGTGATCGCCAGGGTCAGTCCGAATCCGTAACTGTATGTGACCATCACGGGATCAATCGACATGCCCAGAGCGCTACATACCGCAAGGGTAAGCAGACTCGTCAAGCCCCCCATGAGAATGAGGAGGACGAAAGTGACATACTTGGCCCTGACAATGGTGCGGCGGCGGACCGGCAGCGTCAGTTCAAATTTGCTCCATTTGGACGTTTCATCGACCCGCAGCGAGGTGCCCGTATTGACGACAAAAATGAAAATTTGCACGGCCAATATCATCGAAAGCAGCATGTCTTCCCGGAAGACGATCGGCACGAGGGCCATCACCGCCGCGATGATGAAGGACAGTTGGATGTTGCTTGCCATGGAGTAAATGTTGTTTCGGACAAGTCCCCGCATCTATTGATCCCCCTTGACCAGCAAGACCATGATTTCGTCAATGGTGGCGTTATCGACGGTGATGTCCCGGTGTTGACCGGAGAACCTTTGTTTATCCGGGACCAAGACGTCGATCTGCAATCCTCTCTTCCGGGCTGCAAGATATTCCGATTTGTCGAGAGCTTGAAACTGCTCCGACCTGCAGCGGGCAATGCCGTATTGGTATAACAGCGCATCCTTTTCTTCCGTCAGCATGATTTTGCCGTTGTGAATAAAGGTGATGTAATCCGCGACTTTCTCCAAATCACTCGTAATATGCGAGGACATGAGAATCGAATGCTCTTCATTTTCCACGAACTCCAGGAACAGATCCAGCATCTCTTCCCTGACGACAGGATCAAGTCCGGAAGTGGGCTCATCCAATATCAACAGCCTGGCGCCATGGGAAAAAGCCGCCGCCGTGGCCAGCTTCATCGTCATGCCCCGGGACAGATCTTTGATCCGGACATCGGCCGGCACCTTCAGCCTGTCGATCAGTTGCCGGAAGAGGTCGCTGTCCCAATGATGATAAATAGCTTTGAACACCGATGCCAGCCTGTTGGCCGTGAGCGTCTCGGGAAAATTGATGGCATCAAACACAACGCCGATATGGTTCCGGATGTCCGTTCGGGCCTCCGTCATTTCCTCGCCGAAAATTTTGATCACGCCGCTGTCCGGTTTGAGCGTATTGAGGATGCAGTTGATCGTGGTCGTTTTCCCTGCGCCGTTTTCCCCGACAAATCCCATGATGCTTCCTTGCGGAACGGCAAACGATACATTGTCCAGGCTGAACGTTGCCCCGGGATAACGCTTCGACAAATTGCTGACTTCCAAACTGTAGATCACTGGCCGTCCTCCTTGTAGCACATCTCCAACAATCGGATCAGTTCTTCCAAAGTGGTTCCGCTCATGCGCGCGGCTTCCACAGCCAACCGCAAATGCTCTTCCATTCTTCTCTGGTGTTCTTCCTGAATGACGTCGCGATGATGCGCGGATATAAAGCTTCCCCGGCCCACGGTCGTTTCGATAAACCCTTCACGCTGCAATTCTTCATAGGCCTTCTGCACGGTAATGACGCTGACATGGATTATTTTGGCGAGAGCACGCATGGACGGGATGGGATCGCCCGGCTGCAGTTTTCCGCTCATGACCATCGCTTTGATCTGACTCGAGATTTGCTCATAGATGGGCTTGCTCGAATTGCTGCTGATAATGATCTCCAATAACGTTCACTTCCCGGAAAGTGTACATATTGTACAAGTACATTATATAACGGATAAGCACAGTGTCAATGGCGGGGCCGATAGACCGCCCGGTTTGCGGGGAACATGCAGAACCGATTCGCCGGGCACCAACCATCGATGAAACGTCGAAGGAACCCGCACGGCAGTCAGCCGTTCGGGTTCCTTCTTCATGAACATGGCCGGAGGGCCAGCGCCCTCGCGGCCAGATATGCGGGGAGGATGCCGGCAGCATCCTCCTTTGTCGGCCCAGGCATGCCGCAGCCGGATCGGGCCGGCCATCGCCGCGCTATTTCACCGACCCGAGCATCCCCGCCACGAAATGCTTCTGCATCAGGAAGAACACCAGCGCCGTCGGCAACGTGGCGATCACGATGGCGGTCATGATCATGCCGTAATCCGGCGAATAGCTGGAGCCGAGATTCGAGATGAGCAGCGGAATTGTCTTCTTGGCGTCCGACTGCAGCACGATGAGCGGCCACATATAGTTGTTCCAGCTCGACATGAACGTGATGATCGCCGCCGCCGCGTAGGTCGTCCGCATCGTCGGCACGTAGATGCGCAGGAAGATGCCGAGCTCGCCGAGCCCGTCGATGCGCCCGGCTTCGATCATCTCCCGCTCGAACATCTTCGTGTTCTGCCGGAAGAAGAAGATCAGGAACGCCGTCGCCATCGTCGGCAGGATGACCGCCGCCTTCGTGTCGATGCCGATCACCGGCATCTTCCCGGAGAGCCAGGCGAACATCCGGTAGAGCGGCACCATCAGGGCGGCGAACGGAATCATCATGGACAGCAGCAGGATGTTGAACACGGCGTCCTTCGCCCGGCTCCTGTAAATCTCAAACCCGTAGCCCGCCAGCGAGCCGATAAGGAGCGCCAGCCCGGTCGTGATCAGCGCAATGACCAGCGAGTTCGCGAGCGCCCGGACGAGATCGATCTGCTCCACCAGATTCGACAGGTTCACGAACAGGTGGGTGCCGGGCATCAGACGGCCCTTCGTCACTTCCACGGAAGGATTCGTCGAGCTGACCACCATCCAGAGGAACGGAAAAATCGAGACAAACGCGGTCACGCCCAGGAAAAGGTACATGAACACCCGCCTTGCGATCATCACCGATCACCTGCCACTTTGAATTGCATGTACGAGAAGATGACGATCAACACGACGATCGCATAGGAGACGGTCGCCGCATATCCGAAATCCGGCGTGTACTTGAACGACAGGTTGTAAATGTATTGGGAGATCGACATCGTCGCGTTGCCCGGTCCGCCCTTCGTAATGTTCATGACTTCGTCGAACAATTGCAGCGTGCCGATCGTCGACATGATCGACGTGAACAGGATGATCGGCTTGAGGAGCGGGACCGTGATCTTCGTGAACTTTCCGAACGCCGAAGCGCCGTCGATCGTCGCCGCTTCGTAGATCGACCGGTCGATATTTTGCAGCGCGGACAGATAGAAAATCATGTTGTAGCCGGTCCACCGCCACGTAATCGCCAGAATGATCGTCACCTTCGCCCAGAACGGGTCCGTGATCCAGCCGATGGGCCGGTCGATGATCGACAGTCTGAGCAGCAGCAGATTGACCAGGCCGTCGTTCGCGAACAGATATTTGAAGATGACCGAGTAGGCGACCAGGGAAGTGACGCACGGGAGAAAAATGGCCGTGCGGAACAGCCCCTTGAGCCGCAGCTTGTCGCTGTTCAGCATCACCGACAGCAGCAGCGCGAGGATGATCATGATCGGCACTTGCACGATCAGATAGATGAACGTGTTGGTCACCGCCGTGATGAAGTTCGAGTCGGTGAACAGGCGCTTGTAGTTCTCGAATCCGACGTATTGCAGGTTCGTTCCGACCCCGGATTTCAGGGACAGATTGAACGCCTGGATCATCGGATAGAAATAGAACAGGCAGATCAGCACCACCGCCGCGATGACGAAACACCAGCCCGTAACCCGGGTCCGCATCCGAATAGACACCGTTATGCAAACTCCTTTCCCGGCCGAGACGGAAACGCCCTGGATGCTGCCATCCAAGGCGATTCCGCGTGCGCGTTCTGATGATTGATCGTTAACGGACTTGCGCTTCCGCCTGTTTCTGCGCGTCATTCAGCGCGTCGTCAAGCGGCTTGCCGTTCAGGTAGTTCTGCATTTCCACGACCAGGATGTCCTCGATTACATAGGTGTGGGCGCCGAAGTTGACCCGCGGAATGTCCTCCGTCCACTTCGCGAAGTCGGCAATCGTCTTCTGCCCGTTGTAGAACGGATCGGCCGCGCTGTAAGCTTCGCCGGTGGATGCGGGGATGTAGGTGCCGATCGCCCCGATCTCCGTCACCAGCTCCTGATAAAACTCCACGTCCGAACCGAACGTCTTCGCGAGGAAGTCCGCCGCGGCTTCTTTGCCCGGCACGTTCAGCACGTACCAGGAGCTGCCGCCCAGGTTGGAGGCGTTCACGCTGCCCGGCTGGCCGGCCAGCCGCGGGATCGGGACGACCGCCCATTTGCCCGCCTGGGAGCTCTCCGCCTTGATCGAGGCGTTGATCCAGTTGCCGGTCGGCACCGACGCGACGTCCCCGCTGTTGAAGGCGGCCACGAACTGGCTCCAGTCGGCGTTCGGCTTGACGATATCGGCTTCCATCATTTCCTTGTACAGCTGGAACGCTTCTTTCAGCGCTTCGTTGCCGGCCAGGAACGGTTTCTCGCCGTTTTCGTCCAGGTACCACTTGCCCGCGGTCTGGATCATGACGCGGATGATGCCGAGATCGTTCGGGTCGAGCGACAGCATGTCCTTGCCCGTCGCTTCCTTCACGTTCTTCCCGATCTCGATGAACTCGTTCCAGGTCAGCGCCTGCAGGTCATCCGGCGAGTAGCCGGCTTCCGCCAGATAGTCCGTGCGGACGAACAGTCCGGTGACGCCGGAGTCGAAGGGCAGGCCGTAGTTGCGTCCGTCCACGCTCGTCGGTCCGACCTTGTACTCGGCGAAGTCGGCCGCGTTGAACGTGTCCGTCAGCTCGTAGAACATGTCCGGAAACGCCTTCAGGAAGCTTTGCGCCCGGTAGTCCTCGATCAGAACGATGTTCGGCAGGCCCGTCGTCGTGCCCGAGCCGAGGCCGGTGTTCAGCTTCTGGATGATGTCCGCCTGCGCGTTCTCGACGATGTTGATCTTCACGTCGGGATTGATCTTGTTGTAACGCTCCTTCGCGATGTTGAGCGCCTTGATGTTGAAGTTCGGGTCCCACGCCCAGATGGTGATTTCCGTCGCTTCTTTTCCGCCCGATGCGCTTCCGCCGTTGTCACCGCCGCCGTTGCCGCCGCCGGAAGACGAGTCCGAATTGTTCCCGCCGCCCGACGAGCACGCCGAGAGCAGCAGCACGACCGCCAGCACAACCGTCAGCCATTTCTTCATCCACGGTACCCCCTGTTTGCAAATGTTGTAAGCGCTTCCGCTTCGCAATTAAAATCGTAGCACGGTGTCGGCCGCTGTCGTTAGAACGATCTTTGCCAATGGTTGTGCTTTATTTGGGTGTTGCGCAGCGCCGGGCATGGCCTTAAATCAGGACGATTTTTGGATGCTTGGAATATTTTTGGCCGTCCGGTACGGCAGCTCGATCTGCACCGTCGTCCCTTCGCCGGCGCGGCTTTGGATCTGCACGCCGTAAGGCTCGCCGTAGAGCAGGGTCAGCCGCTCGTGCACGTTGCGCATGCCGATGCCCGTGAACAGGTGGCCCCTGGATCTGCTTTTCGATTCCGGCCAGCCTCCGTCAAGCTCCATGCCGTCCCCGTTGTCGACGATCTCGCACACGAGCGTATTCCCCTTGCGCGACACCGTCACATACACCGATCCTTCCGCCTTGCGGTTGAACGCGTGGAAGAACGCGTTCTCGACGAACGGCTGGATCATCAGCTTCGGCACGAGCGCGTCCCGGCAATCCGGGGCAACGAAGTCATGCAGCTTGATCCGGTCCCCGTTGCGGGCTTCCATGATGAGGGCGTAATGTCGCAGAAGCTCGATGTCCCGCTCGACGGTGATCGTCTCGCTCACGTCGCCGATCGCGTTCTGCAGCAGGGCGATCAGGGCGTTGATCGTCTCCGACGCCTTCTCCCGGCTTCCCTGCTTCACCATGATCTTGATGGAGGCCAGCGTATTGTACAGGAAATGCGGATTGATCTGCCGCTGCAGCGCCGCGAGCTCCGCGTTCCGCTTCTTCCGCTGGGCCTGGTCCAGCTCCGCGAGGTACTCCTTGAGCTCGTCCAGCATGAAGTTGAACGCCCGCGCCAGCTGGCGCGTCTCGTAGCTGCCCGTCTCCGAGACGTAATGCCCGAATTCGTATTTCGAAATGTTCGAGATCTGCTTCACCAGCCGCGTCAGCGAGCGGGTCAGCCGCCGGGAGATCATGTACACGATGATCAGCGCGCCGGCCACGATGCCGATGACGATCAGGGTGATCGTGCGCGTATCGACGAGCGTGTTCAGGATGGACTGCTTGTCGATGAGATTGACCATGTACAGATCATAGAAGGGCAGATACTCGGCCAGCACGATCTGGTTCCGGTCGAAAAGGTGCATGCTCGCGTAATCCCGGCCGTGCCCGTGCATGTCCTCCGCGATGCCCAGCAGCTCCGGCACCTGCCGTCCGATCAGCTCCCCGCGGTTGCTGGACAGAATCGTGCCGGACCGGTCGAGGATCACCATGTCGTTGCCCTCGCTGGTATAGCTGGAATAGAGCTGCTTGAACTCGCTTTCCCGCATGGCGAAGAACAGGGTTCCGTACACGAACCCCGTCGAGCGTTCCATCATGGCTTTCGCGGCGATGATGACCGGCTCCGCTCCATCCGCCTCCCGAAAATCGGCCAGATACAGGAGCCGCTTCGGATCTTCATGCGCCGCGAGCGTGACCGGATGGCGGTCGATGTCCGCTTCGGCGATCGGCCAGATCAGCCGGTTCGTCATGTACGTGCGGCCGTTGATGCCCTTGACGATGATCGCCGTCTCGTACGTTTCGATGGCCGTCGCGATCTGGTCCATCTGCTTGCGCATATTGTAGTAAGACTTCGCCATCGTCAGCGAGTCGCCGTCCGATTCGGTCAGATACTGCTTGACCGAACCGCTCTGCAGCATGTTGTTGGAGGCGGTCACGATGGCGGTGTTGAGGGACTGGAAGCCGGAGTTGATCTGGCTGAGCACCTTGGAGTTGATGATGCTGAACGTGTCGATGAACAGCCGCTCGGACAGCCGGATCGTCGACCAGGTGACGAGCACGGATACGGCGGCGATGCTGATGACGGTGACGAGAAAAAGTTTGATGAAGAGGCCGTTGATCTGAAAACGGTTGAGCCATTTTCGCATGACTTACTCCCTGGCGGTTCCGGCCGTCATCCTGCGGTACTCGCTCGGGGAGCGGCCGGTGAATTTCTTGAACACCTTGCAGAAATAGCTGTGATCCGGGAAGCCCACCTTCGCGCCGATCTCCGCAATGGAGCCGGACCCGGTGCGGAGCATCTCCGCCGCCTTATGGATCCGGATCTTGTTGACATATTCGACGAATCCTTCGCCGCTGTGGGCGGAGAACCAGCTGGACAGGTACGACGGGTTGAAGTGAAAATGTTTCGCGACTTCCTTCAGGCTGAGCGGTTCCGCATAGTTCTGTTCGATGTAGTCCAGCAGTTTCTTCATGTTGTCCCGCGCGGCGTTCCGGGCGGAATCCGCCAGCCGCCTTTCCGCTTCTGCCGTGAACGCGTGGAGGATGGCGGCCGCCTCTTCCGCGTTCCGCGCCTGTTGGATGGCGTCGAAATAGCGGAATTTCTCCTTGTCCAGCCCTTGCGCGTCGAAGCCCATGTTCTCCGTCAGGACGGTGATCGTGAAGATCATGTTGTTCAGGAAAGACTTGAACTCCTCGACGTCCATGCCGCCGGCGGCGCGCAGCTTCTCCACATGCCGGCGCAGCCCGCCGAACGCCTCGCCGAACTGCATCAGCTTGAACGCTTCCGTGAACTGGTTGAGGTTGAACGCTTCCACCGTCAGCGGCGGAGCCGCATCTTCCGCGAACGTCAGCCAGCGGGCGTCGGGACGGTAGAAGGCCCGGCGCGCCAGCGGATGAATCTGCTCCCGCAGCACGTCCCCCGTCCGCATGAAGTCTTCATAGGGCCGGCTGATGAGCAGCGTTCCGGCTTGGCCGAATGCGTCCGCCCACTGCGCGGCGAGACCGTCCAGCGGCGCTTGCGTTTGCAGGTCCGCGTTCCCGTTCAGCAGAAAGCCCGTCAGACCGCGGCCGGCCGGGAACGGCAGGCAGACGGCGCCGGGAAACCGCTTTCCAACCATCGATTGGAGCGCGGCGGCTGCTGCTTCGGAGATGTCCTTCGCGGTCACGGCCAGCAAGCGGAAGACGGGATGCGGGAACGACGCGCGGATGTCGGCGCGGTCCGCTTCGCCGCCGAGTTCGAATCCGGCCGTGATTTTCTCGAGCAGCCGTTCCGCTGCGGCGGCGGACGCCTTCGCCTCGCGGGCGGCGTTCGGCCGCAGCCTCGTTCTGCCAGCTGCCTTGTTCAGCACTTGCAGCAGTTCCCGAGGCTCCAGCTTCGGCTTCAAAATATAGTCCGCGACCCCGCTCTGGAACGTGGATCGGACATACTCGAACTCGCCGAAGCTGCTGAGCACGACCACTTCGATATCCGGATAACGGGTTTTGACGACCTTCGTCAGCTCTTCGCCGTCCATCACCGGCATGACGATGTCGGTGATGACGATGTCCGGCCTGCACGCCTCGATCATTTCCAGCGCTTCCCGTCCGTTCGCCGCTTCCCCGACGATGGAGAACCCCTCTTGTTCCCAGTTCATGTAGTGCTTGATGCCTTGCCGGATCAGAATTTCATCGTCTACGATCAGGATTTTGCACAGGTGCCCTTCGATTGTAAACGCCTCCATTCTGAGCGTGCGTGCTTTTCTTCTAACCATAGCAAAAGGCCCCGCCGGCCAGCAATAGACAGGCTGCGGCAGACCGCCCGGACGGGCTGGACAAATGGTGCGCCGAATGGGGAAAATAGAAGCAGCAGAGACAGAAGGAGGCATGATTGTGGCGACGATCGAAGATTTCATGAAGCTGGACATCCGGATCGGCACCGTGGTTCATGCGGAAGCTTTTCCGGAGGCGCGAAAACCGGCCATCAAGCTGAAAATTGATTTCGGGGAACTGGGGATCAAGCAATCTTCCGCCCAGATCACGCGCAGATATGCGCCGGAGCAGCTCGTCGGACGCCAGGTCGCGGCGGTCGTCAACTTCCCGCCGAGACGCATCGCGGGCTTCAGCTCCGAGGTGCTCGTCCTCGGCGGCATTCCGGAAGAAGGCGATGTCGTGCTGCTGCGGCCGGATGAACCGGTTCCGAACGGCACGCCGATCGCGTAGGCGGTCAGAGGCCGATGGATTTCAGGAATTCCGCGATCCTTCTCCGGGTCTCGTCGAGCGGGCGGTCTCCGTGTCGGCCATGGCGGAAAAACCCGTGCTCCATTCCTTCGTAAGCGATCCAGGTGATGTCGTTGCCCGCCGCAGCCATCCGCTCGACGAAGTCCCGGTTTTGCTCGAAAAGAGGGTCCGCGGTACCGATCATCCAGAGCGTGGGCGGGAGGCATTTTTTCACGTTGTGGTACGGAGAGATGTTCCGCGCCTCAGGCAGCAGGCCGGGGTAGAGGCGCTCTGTGATGTCCACGGCGTCCATCCCGGCGGCGAAAATGACCAGCGCGTCCGGGACGGGGGAGATGGCCGGATCGTCTCCTTCGTCGTTCAGATGGTCGAACATGATGGCGGACACGGCGGTGTATCCGCCGGACGATGAAGCGCACACGACGATTTTTTGCGGGTCGATGCCCCATTCGGATGCGTGCCCGCGCAGCCGCCGGACGGCGGATCTGGCGTCGCAGATCGCCTGGATCGGCGTGAAGCCTTCGTCTTGTCCGGTCCGGCATTCGACGCAGATCGCGACATATCCCTTCGAGGCGAGGTACGCGGCGTGGTACTGGAAATCCGCAGGCGTATTCGGCGTCTTGCCGAAGGTGCCGCCGATGAAGAACAGCACCGCCGTCCGGTCCATTCCGCCGGTGTCAGGCTCGAACACGAAAAACCGGAGCTTCCGCCCGCCGATCACCTTGTAGACGGCTTCCTTCACGGGGAAGACGAAGGGGTAGTCGCGCATGGACATGGACATCACCTTGACGGTTTTTTTGGTATTTCTGTCATATTGGAAGATGGAAGCGGTTACTGTCAACGTGCGGGGGCATGAAGATGGCAGACAAGGAGGGTCGGACGGCATGATGGAAGTGGTGCGGGCGACTCCCGACCATGTGGAAGGCATCTGCCGGGTGTGCGCGGACGGCTGGCGGGCGACGTATGCGGACATGTGCAGCCCGGAGTACATTGAACGGATCATCGGGGAGTTCTACAACGAGGAGCGGGTGCTGAAGGAAGTCACGGAAACGGGCCGGGATTGGGGCGGATATTTCGTCGCCGTGGAGGACGGCAAGGTCGTCGGCGCCGGCGGGGGCGGAATGATCGGCGAGCGGTCGGGGGAAGTGTTCGTGCTCTACGTGGCGCCCGACCGGCGGAACGAAGGCATCGGCACCCGGCTGCTGGATGCGATCACCCGGCAGCAGAAGGCGTTCGGTGCCGCCGAGCAGTGGGTGTCCGTGTTCAAGGGCAACCAGAAGGGCATTCCGTTCTACGAGGCCCGGGGGTTCGTCTTTCAGCACGAGCAGCCGAGCCACGGCAACCGGGACGGGGACGGGTATGTATCGGTGAGGTACAGGAGATGGATATGAGGCGTTCACGCGCCGCCTGCCTTGATGTGCAGGCGGCGTTTTTCTTGGCGGCGGCGCTTTGCGAGGGAGGCTGCAGCGTGCATTCCACGCTGCAGCAGCGTGCGGAGCCTCGCGCGGGAGGCTGTAGCGTGCATCCCACGCTACAGCAGCGTGCGGGCCTCACGGGAGCAGCCTGCGGATTGCTTGTCCCGCAAACAAAATAACAACAAAAATTTCACCTAAAAAAATAAAAATTTATTGTAAAACGATAAATGTCACGTTATATTATAACCAACACGCAAAAGAGGTGCTGAACGTGAAACTGGAGACGCTCTTTCTGAAAATCGTCGTGTTCCTGCTCGGGGTCCCCATATTGGCGCTGTGCATCTTTGCGGTGCCGGAGATGGCGGAGACCGCGGCGGAGGGGCTGCCGGATTACCCCGTCGTCCGGTATCTCGTCTTCCTGGTGTTCTATGCGTCCGCGATTCCGTTCTACTATGCGTTGTACCAGGCATACCGGCTGCTGCAGTACATCGACCGGAACACCGCCTTCTCGGAATCGTCCGTGGACGCGCTGAAGAAGATCAAATACTGCGCCGTTGCCATCTGCATCTGCCATGTGCTGGCGCTGCCCCTCTTCTATCTGTTCGCGCAAATGGATGATGCCCCGGGGCTCGTCATCGTCGGCTGCGTCGTGCCTTTCGCGAGCGTGGTGATCGCCGTCTTCGCGGCCGTCCTGCAGAAATTGCTGCGGCACGCCATTGATATCAAGACCGAAAACGACCTGACGATCTGAGGTGAGGCCCGTGGCAATTATCGTCAACCTTGATGTGATGCTGGCCAAGCGCAAAATGAGCGTGACCGAGCTGTCCGAACGGGTCGGGATCACGATGGCGAACCTGTCAATCCTGAAAAACGGCAAGGCGAAGGCGATCCGCCTGTCCACCCTTGATGCGATCTGTGAAGCGCTCGACTGCCAACCCGGGGACATCCTGGAATACCGGCGGGACGACGCGGGAGAGGCATGATGCGCGGGGCCGAGAAACGCACGGCTGCCATGCGCCGGGCTGTCAAGCGCCCGACCGACAAGCGTGAGGTTGCCATCCGCCGGGCGCTTACGCGGCTGCAGGCGCAGCTCACGCATTTCGGCATCCAACAGGCGCTGTCGTGCGTGTTTCCCGTCGTCATCTTCGCCTCGCTGGCGCTGACCCGGTACATCCCGCTGCCGCTCTTGCCGCGGTACGACTGGCTGCTCGTCATCTGCCTGCTGATGCAATGGTGGATGCTCCGTTCCGGGCTCGAAACGAAAGATGAAATGAAAGTCATCGCCCTGTTCCACCTGATCGGCCTTGCGCTTGAAATTTTCAAGGTCCATATGGGATCCTGGTCTTATCCGGAACCCGGATACTTCAAGGTATTCGGCGTGCCGCTCTACAGCGGGTTCATGTACGCCAGCGTGGCGAGCTACATGTGCCAGGCGTGGCGAAGGCTCAGGCTGGAGCTGGTGAAATGGCCGCCGTTTCCCCTGGTCGTCCCGCTCGCGGCCGCGATCTACCTGAACTTTTTCACCCATCATTACTGGGTGGACATCCGCTGGTGGCTGACCGGGCTGGTGTTCATCGTCTTCTGGCGGTCGCGGGTGCTGTTCGAGGTGAACGGATCACGCTATCGGATGCCGGTCGCCCTGTCGTTTGTGCTCATCGGCTTTTTCATCTGGGTCGCCGAGAATATCGCCACCTTCTTCGGAGCGTGGCAGTATCCCGATCAAGCCGGCGCCTGGCGCCTTGTGCATACGGGGAAATTGAGCTCGTGGTTCCTGCTCGTCATCGTCAGCTTCCTGATCGTGGCGACGCTGAAGCTGGTGAAGGGCCGCCGGCCCCGGACGGCGCAGACGTTGAGCGGCGAGGGACCGATGCAAACCATGTGAGGGGAGAATGGAGAGCGCAATGGATATGGCAGAGGCACCGAATTGGAAACATAACGCGTGCGGGCGCAAATTCGTGGCTTCGTTCAGCGGCGGGAAAGACAGCACGCTGGCGCTCTATCATGCCATGAACACCGGTGAGCCGGTCGGCCTCATCGTCGTCATGGAGGAAGAAGGGCGGCGTTCCCGCTCCCACGGCATCCCGGAGGCCGTCATCCGCGCCCAGGCGGAAGCCGTCGGCCTGCCTGTCCATGCGGCGCCCGCCAGCTGGGAGGCCTACGAGAAGGTGTTCATCGGCCTGCTGGAACAAGCGAAACGGCAGGGCGCGGAAGTGCTCGTCACGGGGGATCTGGACATGCCGGCGCACGGCTGCTGGCATGACCGGGTGACGAGGCTCGCCGGAATCGGTCTCGGCATGCCGCTGTGGGAGCGGGATCATGTCGAGACGGTCAGGGAATTCATCGACCTCGGGTTCCAAGCCGTCCTGGTGACTGTCAATTTGTCGATGGGCATGCGGGAAGCGGATCTCGGACGGATGTTCACCCATGAATTGGTGGACGAACTGGCGGCGCGCGGGATCGACCCGTGCGGGGAAAGCGGCGAATTTCACACCCTGGTGATCGACGGCCCGATCTTCAGGCATCCCGTGCCCGTTCGCAAGCGGGAAGTCGTCCGGGACGGGGAATACGCCTTTTTGTCGATCGAGCTTGACGAAGCGGGAGGGCAAGATGTACCGGATTCTGATCGTGGAAGATGACAAGACGTACCGGTGCCCCCCCTTTCATTGCCCGGAAGGCGGCACGGCCGCATGCTGTGCAATCGCCGCCTTCGCCTCCTGCACGACAAGCGGGATCAGCGATTCGGGGCTGATGATCCGCATCTTTCCGCCGAAGCCCAGCACATACCGCACCGCCTCTTCTTCCGTCTGGAAAAAAAGCACCGCCGTCACCCGCCCGCCTTCCTCTGCCCCGCCGATCTCCCCGATCTCCACAAACCGCTCCGTAAACGTCATCCGTCCGACGATGGACGGGTCGGCGAGCACCCGCACTTCGAGCCGGGGCAGCCCGGCGGCGAACTGCTCCTTGCTCGCCTTCCACCAGGCCGCAAGGTCGAAGTGCGTCGGCCGGACGAACGTCTCGGGCAGGATGTCGGCGCGGACAATCCGGGAGACGCGGTACGAGCGGTATTCATCGTCCGCGTGCATGGCAACCAGGTACCATGCGCTGCCTTTGGCGACAAGGCCGAGCGGGCAGAGTACGCGATCCGTGGTTTCGCCGCCCGCCTTCTGATAGCGGATGCGGAGTTGGCGATCCTCCCACAGCGCCGCCATCGCCTGTCGGAGCGTCTCCGTATGCCCGCCGCCCGAAGGCTTCCACGTCCCGGTGTCGATATAGATCTTCTCCAGATATTGCTGCGCGCTGCTTCTCACCGCCAGCGGCATGGAGGCCGCGAGCTTGCGCCGGATTTCGGGCCCGCCCGGCCGGATGCCGAGCTGCTCGAGCAGTTCGCCGGACGGCAGGATGAACAGCGATTTCAGATCGTCCAGCGTCAGCCCGCTGATCGAGCTGCGGAACCGGTCGATCAGCTTCCAGCCGCCGGTCTTGCCGCGTTCCGAAATGACCGGTATGCCGGCGGCGCTCAGGGCGTCCATATCGCGCAGAATCGTGCGGTCGGACACTTCCAGCGCTTCCGCGAGCTCCCGGGTCGTCATTTTGCCGTTGTTCTGGAGCAGCAGCATGATTTGCAGCAGCCGGTCCGCTCTCATCGTCTCCGGTCCCTCCTTCGCGTTCCGGATCATCATTTTACCCGTTAATTATGACATGAGATGTCGTATTAATCATCTACCATGATTTCGGGCATTCTGAATGATTTGAGGAGGTTAATTGGATGAATCCATTCGCAGGGAAACTGGCCGGCAAGGTCGCGTTGGTCGCGGGCGGCACGCGCGGCGCCGGCCGCGGCATCGCCGTCGAGCTCGGGGCGGCAGGGGCGACCGTGTATGTGACGGGGCGGACGACGCGGGCGCAGCGCTCCGAATACAATCGGCCGGAGACGATCGAGGAGACGGCCGAGCTCGTGACCGCGGCCGGCGGGCAGGGAATCGCCGTCCAGGTCGACCACCTCGTGCCCGAACAGGTGGAAGCGCTCGTGCAACGCATCGAACGCGAGCAGGGAAAGCTCGACATTCTGGTGAACGACATTTGGGGTGCGGAGTACATCACCGAATGGAATGTGCCGATCTGGCAGCATTCGCTCGAGAAGGGGCTGCGCATTCTGGATCTCGGCGTGCGGACGCATCTCATCACGAGTCATTACGCGCTGCCGCTGCTGATCCGGCAGCCGGGCGGGCTCCTCGTGGAAGTGACGGACGGGACGGAGGAATTCAACCGGGACGAGTACCGGCTGAACGTCTTCTACGATCTGGCGAAAATCTCCCTCAATCGTGTGGCGTGGGCACTCGCGCAGGAGCTGAAGCCGCACGGGTGCACCGCGGTGTCGCTCACGCCGGGGTGGATGCGGTCGGAGATCATGCTGGAGCATTTCGGCATAACGGAAGACGATTGGCGGAAAGGAGGCGAGCAGGACCCGCATTTTCTCATCTCGGAGACGCCGCGCTACACCGGCCGGGCGGTCGCCGCGCTGGCGAGCGATCCGGAGGTGCGCCGCTGGAACGGCCGGTCGCTCTCGAGCGGCGAGCTCGCCGAGGTGTACGGCTTTACGGACATCGACGGCTCGCGGCCGAATTTCATGAAGTACTATCGCGAGGTCATCCAGCCGGGCAAGCCCGCGGATGCGGAGCGGTACCGGTGATGGTTGACGCTCCCGGGGATGTTCCCCGGGAGTTCGCGTCGCTTCCGGAACGACCGTATCAATCGGAAACCGATAGCGGCACGGTGACCCTGATCGCTCTTGGCTCCTCCGTATTCTCGTACCGCAGTTTTAGGCTTTCGAAATGGACGTACAACGGTTCCTGGCGGGCGATTCCGGACGGGACGGTAAAGGCGATTTTGATGGAGGTGTCCGGGGGAATTTGCCCGAATGAGCCTTCCAGTTCCCGCACCGGCGTATCCTTCGGCGGATCATCGGCTGCGGCCGTTCCGCTGCCTTCGTTTTTGCCGTCCTTGTTCTCGTGATACGTGCCTTCGGACGCCTCGGGCACGACGAACAGGCGATTGTCCGCCAGGGTGGCGTAACCGTTGTTTGCAATTTCGGCCGTCACGTCGATGGCGCCGTCCGGTCGTTTCTCCGCGCTCAGGATGGTCACCTGAATGTCGATGTTGTCCGCGGGAGCAGGCGAGGGCTTGATCAAATCCACGATCACGACCAGCACGATGGCGATGCACAGCACGATGGCCCGCTCAACAGGTTCGCTTATGCTCTTCATCGGAATCGGCACCCCCGGTCGAATGGTCTTGAGGACATATCGCGACAATTCATATATATCTATTTAACGCCTAAAGAGCATGTCGGGTTCGGATTTGAGCCGAAAAAAAAGACGGCCGGACAGGAGAGTTTCCTGTTCGACCGTTATTTTGCTGTCGGACTATCGTTATTTCACGGCATTCTGCCAGTCGGCGGCGAACTTTGCGATGCCCTGATCCGTCAGCGGGTGCTTCGCGATCTGCTCGATGACCTTGAACGGGATCGTGGCAATGTGCGCACCGGCCAACGCAACGCGGGTGACATGGTCCGGATGGCGGACGGATGCGGCGATGATTTGTGTATCCAGATTGTGGACGCGGAACAGTTCCGCAACCTTCGTCACGAGCTGGACGCCGTCCTCCGAGATGTCATCAAGCCGGCCGAGGAACGGCGACACGTACGTTGCGCCGGCGCGGGCGGCGAGCAGCGCCTGGTTGACCGTGAAGATGAGCGTGACGTTCGTCTTGATGCCTTTCTTCGAAAGGTAGCGGCAGGCTTCCAGTCCGTCGAGCGTCATCGGCAGCTTGATCGTGATCTTCGGGTCGTTGTTGTTGATCTTGGCCAGCTCGAGCGCCTGCGCGATCATCTGCTCCGCCGTCACGGCGTCGGGCGTCACTTCGGCCGAGACCGATTCGACTTCGGGAACGGCCTGCAAAATCTGTTCGATGCGGTCCTCGAACTTGACGCCTTCCTTCGCGACGAGCGACGGGTTCGTCGTGACGCCGGACAGGATGCCCATTTTGTACACCTTCTGGATTTCCGCCAGATTGGCCGTGTCGATGAAGAATTTCATGCTGCTCAACCTCCTTGATTTTTAATGGAGTGAACAAACGGTTGAACATTTGCCGGCCGCACGCCGGCGTTAACGGCACGTGGTGCCGTTATTGCAGCATCTCGCGCACGAGATTGACGACGTTGTCAACGGAGAAGCCGAAATGCTTCAGCACCGCGCCGCCCGGGCCCGAAGCGCCGAAGGTCTCGATCGACAGCACCTTGCCGCCCGGCCCCGCGTAGCGGTCCCAGCCGAGCGAAATGCCGGCTTCGATCACGAGCCGCTTCGCCACGCCGTCCGGCAGGACGGACTTTTTGTAGTCTTCCGGCTGGCGGTCGAACAGTTCGCGGCTCGGCATCGCCACGACGCGCACCTTGACGCCTTCTTTCTCGAGCTCCGCCTTGGCGCCGAGCGCCAGCGACACTTCCGAGCCGGTTGCGATCAGGATGGCATCCGGCTGACCGTTCGCATCGGCCAGCACATAGCCGCCCCGCGCGACTTCGGCCTTGTTGCGCGCCGTCGCTTCGAGCACCGGCAGGTTTTGCCGGCTCAGCACGAGCGCCACCGGGCCGTCCTGCTGCTCGAGCGCGTACGCCCAGGCGCTGGCCGTCTCGTTCGCGTCGGACGGGCGGATGACCGTCACGCCGGGGATGGAGCGCAGCGCGGCGAGCTGCTCGATCGGCTCGTGCGTCGGCCCGTCTTCGCCGACGGCGATCGAGTCGTGGGTGAACACGTACACGACCGGCAGCTTCTGCAGCGCGGCCAGGCGGATCGACGGGCGCAGGTAGTCGCTGAACACGAAGAACGTGCTGACGAACGGGCGGATGCCGCCGTGCAGCGCCATGCCGTTCCCGGCCGCGCCCATCGCGTGCTCGCGGACGCCGAAGTAGACGTTGCGGCCGGCGTACGATTCGACGGCGAACTTGCTCTCGCCCTTGATGTCCGTCATCGTCGAGTGCGACAGGTCGGCGCTGCCGCCGAAGATGGACGGCACGATCTTCACGTAGTGGTTGATCGCTTCGCCGCTCGCGACGCGGGTCGAGATCGCCTTCGCGGGATCGAACGTCAGGATGTCGGCGGCGTCGATCTTCACCGTGCCGTCGATCGCCTGCTCCAGCTCCCGGCCGAGTTCCGGATGCTGCGCCTTGTAAGCTTCGAAGAGCTTGTTCCACTCTGCTTCCTTCGCGGCGCCCTTCGCCTTCAGCTCCGCAAAATGCTTCCGCACTTCCTCCGGCACCGTGAACGGTTCTTCCCACGTCCAGCCGTATGCCGCCTTGGCGTTCTTCGCGTCCTCTTCGCCGATCGGGGCGCCGTGCACCTTGTTCGTGCCGGCGTTCTTGCTGCCGTAGCCGATGATCGTGCGCACCTCGATGATCGTCGGCTGATCAAGATTCGCCTTCGCTTCCGCGATGGCAGCCGATACCGCGGCCGGATCGTTGCCGTCCTCCACACGCAAGTATTGCCAATTCGCGGATTCGGCCCGCAGCCGGACGTTCTCGCTGAAGCTGAGCTTGAGCTCGCCGTCCAGCGAGATGTCGTTCGAGTCGTACAGCACGATCAGCTTGCCGAGCTTCATGTGGCCGGCCATCGACATCGCCTCGTAGGAGATGCCCTCCTGCAGGCAGCCGTCGCCGACGAGCGCGTACGTGTAGTGGTCGACGACCGGGAAGCCTTCCCGGTTGAACTTCGCGGCCAGATGCGCTTCGGCCATCGCCATGCCGACCGCCATCGCGATCCCCTGGCCGAGCGGACCCGTCGTCGCTTCGACGCCGTCGGTGTGCCCGAACTCGGGATGGCCGGGCGTCTTGCTGCCGAGCTGGCGGAATTGCTTCAGGTCGTCGAGCGTCACGTTGTAGCCGAACAGATGCAGCAGGCTGTACAGCAGCATCGAGCCGTGGCCGGCCGACAGGACGAAGCGGTCGCGGTTGAACCATTTGCTGTTCGCCGGATTGTGGTTCATATACTCGCTCCAGAGCGCGTACGCCATCGGCGCGGCGCCCATCGGCAGGCCGGGATGGCCGGAGTTGGCGGCGTTGATCGCATCGATGGACAGCGTGCGGATGGTGTTGATGGCAAGTTGGTCAATGGTTTGTTTGGCAGACATAGCGTTCCCCCTCGTTCGTATTGGATTTCAAATCGGATTTGTCGTCGAACCACCAGTGGAAACCGTCCCGCGCGAGCAGCGCGTCGGACTCGGCAGGTCCGTAGCCGCCGGCCTCATAAGAATGAAGCGGCACCAGATCCTCCCCGAAGGCGTCCAGAATCGGCTGGACCCATTGCCAGGACAGTTCGACCTCGTCCCAATGCGCGAAGAAGGTCGGGTCGCCGGCAAGCGCGTCGCCGATCAGATTTTCGTAGGCTTCGGGCGAGTTCTCCCCGACGGCATGCAGGTCGATATGAATCGGCTTGAAGCTGCCGTCCAGCCCGGACTCCTTCGTGTTCAGCTGCAGCGTAATGCTTTCTTTCGGCCCGATCTCGATGACGAGCAGGTTCGGTTCGGCGCCGTTCGGCGACCGCCGGTGTTTCACCGGCTCCTTGAACTCGACGACGATGCGCGTCGATTTCTCCTTCAGCCGCTTGCCCGTGCGGATGTAGAACGGCACGCCGCGCCAGTTGTTGTTGTCGATATGCAGGCGGGCGGCGATGAACGTCTCGGTGCGCGAGTCCGGCGCGATGCCCGGTTCCGACGTGTAGCCGACAACCGGCTTCCCGCCGATGCTGCCGGCCGCATACTGGCCGCGCACGACGTGGATGCCCACGTCTTCCTTCTGCAGCAGTTCGAGAGACTCCATCACCCGTTTCTTCTTGAAGCGCACGGTCTCGGAGCTGCTGTCGTGGGGCAGATGGATCGCCGCCATCATGAGCAGCTGCAGCAGATGGTTCTGGAACATGTCGCGCAGGGCGCCGGCGCGGTCGTAATAGCCGGCCCGTTCCTCGACGCCGACCGTTTCGTTCGCCGTAATCTGCACGTTGGCGATGTAACGGTTGGTCCACAGCGCCTGGATGACCGGGTTCTCCTGCTGCAGCGTCTCCAGCCGCTGCACGATCGGCTTGCCGAGGTAATGGTCGATGCGGTAAATCTCGTCCTCCGCGAACGATTCGCTGAGCTTCCGGTTCAGCTCCCGGGCGGAGCAGAGGTCATGGCCGAACGGCTTCTCGATGACGAGCCGCTTCCAGCCGCGGCCGGAACCGAGTCCGCTCAAGCGGATGTTGTCGGCGATCGTTCCGAAAAACTCGGGCCCGACCGACAGGTAGAACAAGCGGTTCTCCGGAATGCCGAGTTCTTCCTCCCTCGCCTTCACGAGGTCGAGCAGCCTGAGGTAGTCCGCTTCTCGGCCGATGTCGAGCATGCAGTACCGGAACGCTTCCAGGAAGCGGCCGAGCGTCGCGGCGTCTTCCGGCTTGTTGCGGGAGAACTGCCGCACCGACTGCTCCACGTTGGCCCGGAGCGTGTCGTCGCTCCATTCCCTTCTCCCGAGGCCGATGACGGAGAAAGCCGCCGGCAGCTTGCCGCGGATGAACAAATTGTAAAGCGCCGGATAAATTTTGCGTTTCGCCAAATCGCCGGTCGCTCCGAACAAAACAAAAGTGGTCGGCTCCATCTTCCTTCTCCTTTCCGCCATCGCATGCGAAAATGCTGGCCTCTCGCTTTAATAAACACTATAATACATTTCAAAGTCATGCGAATAATTGATAGATTTGGGGAGAGATATAGATCATGTCTATGGGTATAAATTACGAGCTGTACAAGGTGTTCTACTGGGCGGCGAAGACCGGCAGTCTGACGCAAGCGGCCAAGAAGCTGTACCTTACGCAGCCGAGCGTCAGCCACGCGATCAAGCAGCTGGAGGAACGGTTCGGCGTCACCCTTTTTTCCCGCACGGCCAGGGGAGTGGAGCTGACGCAGGAAGGCGCCGTCCTGTACGCCTATATCGAACAGTCGCAGATGCTCATCTCGCTCGCCGAAGAGAAGATGGCGGCGCTTCGAAATCTTGAGAGCGGCGAGCTGCGCATCGGCGGCAGCGATTCGCTGTTCAAGCACTACATTCTGCCGTACCTGGAGCAGTTTCACGAGCGCTATCCCGGCATCAAGCTGCACCTGAACCACGGCACGACGCCGGAAATCATCGGCTTTCTGAAGGAGGGGCGCATCGATCTGGGCGTCGTGCGCATGCCGATTGTCGATCCGCAGCTGCAGGTCATGGAGACGTACCAGCTGCAGGACTGCTTCGTGGCGGGCGCCCGCTACGAGCACCTGAAGGGCGAGGTGCTGTCCCTGGAGCAGCTGCTCCGGTATCCGATCATCCTGTTCTCCCGCAACAGCCGGGCGCGCATGACGATCACGGAGCTGTTCCAGAGCCGCGGCCTGCCGCTGAGACCCGAGATCGAGGTCGGGAGCGTCGATCTGCTCATCGAGTTGGCGAAGCGCGGGCTGGGCATTTCCTATGTGGCGAAGGAATTTGTGACGAAGGAGCTGGAGGAGGGCGTGCTGTTCGAGGTGCCCATCGACGTGCCGCTGCCGCCCGCCCGCGTCGGCATCCTGACGATGAGCAGCGTGCCGCTGTCCGGCGCGGCCTCCGCCTTCATCGAACTCATCGGCAAAGGCTCCGATATCAAGGAGGATGCCCGTTGACAGACAGGAATGGCTGCCCGGACCCGATTCAAATCATTGACTACAAGAAATGACTTCATGACCGTTCCCGGGCGGCAGTTCCGGGCACCGTGCCCGGGGCTGCAGCTGCTTGATGCATCTTGTATAAACCGGATTTTTGCCGTATGCTGGCAGCAAGAATCTGAGCCGGAGGACGGTTAAACGGGATGCACGAGAAACAGTTGATGGAGAAACAGTTGGTCGGCGCAAGGGCGGCGGAGCTGGTGGAGGACGGCATGGTCGTAGGTCTCGGCACGGGGTCGACGGCTTATTACATGATCCAGCGCCTGGCGGAAAGGGTCAGAGCAGGCCTGGACATTGCATGTGTCGCCACCTCCAGGCAAACCCATGAATTGGCCGCATCGTTGGGAATCCGGATATTGGATGTCAATCAGGTCGAAGCCATCGATCTTACGATCGACGGCGCGGATGAGATCGACGAGCACTTTAACGCCATCAAAGGCGGCGGAGGCGCGCTGCTGCGGGAGAAAATCGTCGCCTCCCTTTCGAGAAAGGTCGTTATCATCGCGGATTCCACCAAACGGGTGAAGCAATTGGGAAAATTCCCGCTGCCGGTGGAAATTGTAGCCTTCGCCCACAAACACACGTTGAAAAAATTCGAACAAGCCGGGTATCCGGCGAAAATCAGGGAGAAAGACGGGGCGCTCTTCGTGACAGACGGCGGGAACCACATTGTCGATCTTCATCTGGGCAGGATTGACGACCCCGAAGGGCTGGCTGAAACGATTGACCGGATGACGGGAGTTGTCGACCACGGATTGTTCATCGATCTTGTCCATGAGGTGCTTCTCGCCGAGGACGGGGACGTCCGGCTGTTGAAGAAAAACTGACGGAGAGTGAGCAGGGAGAAAAGGACGGTGCCCATCATGGAATGCCTCGGCTGCCGAATCGCAAGCTGTTCCGCCCCGACGGCATCACCGTTTGTCAGAACGGGGGAAAATTCAACGATCTCGGCCACTACCACATGCATCTCATCCCGAGGTACGAAGGAGACGGGTTCTCCTGGGGCGAACCGGCCCGTCCCCATGACGCCGGCCGGCGGCTCAGTGAAACCCGCGAGAAGATCGTGAAGGCCATCCGCGAAGGATGAGAGAAGGCAAGGCATGCGCAGACGAACGACCCGGTGTCCGTCTGACCGGATTGACAGCCGGAAAAGACCCGCTATACTAATAGTTAGAATTCTAATTAAATCCGCAGCACGCGATAAATGCGCTCAAATTTTTGTTCGGATATTAATTAGAATTCTAACTAAATTGCCGGGGAGGCGATCAACATGAGAAAAGCGTATCGTCTGGCGGGTTGGATTGTGGTGTGGCTGACGGCATTATTTTTCCTGCAGAACGGCGTTCAGAAGGTGATCGGCACCGCGCAGATGGTCGACATGTTCCGCGAACTCGGATACCCGGATTGGTTCAGGATTGCGGTCGGGCTGCTGGAGACGGCGGGTGCCATCGGGCTGGCGATTCCGCGCTTCACCCTCCATGCGGCCGCGGCGATGGCGGTTCTGATGGCGGGCGCCGCGGCGTCCGAAGCGATGGCGGGCCGCACGTTCGAAGTGCTGCTGCCCGCCCAATGGCTCATCGTGCATGTCCTGATCCTGTATGCGCGCATCCGGATCCGCCGAGCGGCCGCGAAGAAGCCGAATTAAGTCCGCAAAATCTTCTCCATCGCTTTGCCCTTCGCCAATTCGTCGATCAGCTTGTCCAGATAGCGGATTTCCCGCATGAGCGGATCTTCAATCGTCTCCACGCGGACGCCGCAGACCACGCCTTTGATCAGCGCTCTTGCGGGATTGAGCAGGGGCGCTTCCGCGAAAAACGTCTCAAAATCCGTCCGCTTCTCCAGATGGGCTTCCAGCTCTTCCTGACTGTACCCGGTCAGCCAACGGATGATCTCGTCGACTTCCGCTTTCGTGCGGCCTTTTTTCTCCGCCTTCGCGACATAGTGGGGGTAGACGCTCGCGACGCTCATGGTGTAGATGCGATGTTTGGCCATGGTCCCCGTCCTTTCGTGCCTGTCGATTTCACCCGCTGCCATGATCGTACCATATCCGTGCGGGACAATACAGGCGTGCGCGGCCGGCCCTGTATTTCGGAGATGAGATCGCCGCCAATCCGGAATACCGGGAAGAAGAGCTGACGGCGGAACAATTATTCGCCGACTACCGGACGCGGCCGGAAGATCTCGGGCTCGAAGGCAGGACGGTGCGCATCGTGACCGTCGCTGGCCTGACCGGCCCCGGCGGCATGCTGATCGTGAAGGATGCGGACACGCTCCTGCTCCTGTGGGACGGGCACTATTACGAGATGAAGCGTGAAAACGGGTAAATATGACTACAACAAATCTCGCGCGAATTCCGTCTAAGAAGCGAAACCCTTTTTGCAAGGAGATGAACAGCATGAGCAAATCATCACTCGCGGCGGCGCTGCTTCTGGGCGTTGTACTGACCGGATGCGCGGCAGTACAAGCCAAGGAGACTCCCGCCGCGCAAGGGGTGCAACAGCAGCAGACGGAAGCATCCGACCCGGCCGCATCCGAAGCAGCCGCGGAAGAGGCGGTCAGAGGCGTGGTCGAGGCATTCGGCAAGAAGCTGCAGATGGTTTCGCTTCTGGCTCCGGAAGATGTCCTGCGGGAGAGCATGCGGGAGCATTACGCCGATTACGTATCGCCCGCGCTGCTTGAAGCCTGGCTGAATGATCCCGCATCCGCCCCCGGCCGGCTGACTTCCAGCCCGTGGCCGGACCGGATCGAGATCAAGTCGGTGGAACAAACGGCGGATGATGCGTACCGGGTGGAAGGCGGCATCATCGAAACCACGAGCGCCGACGGCGAGGCGGCGGCCAAGCGCCCCGTCACGCTCGAAGTGCGGAATATTGAAGGCCGCTGGCTCATTGACGCCGCCGAATTGGGGGACTATGAAGACGGGGATCAGGCGGAATCCGCCGCCCTGGAGAACAAGCAGTACGGATTCCGCTTCGCCCTGCCCGACAGCTGGGCCGGCTATACGATCGTGGAGGACCGGTGGGAAGGCGTGTCCCCGGAAGATGCGAGCGTGAAGGCGTCGGGCCCGCTCCTGTCCATCCGCCATCCCGAATGGACGGCTGAAGACCCGAGGCAGGATATCCCGATCATGATCTTCACGCACGATCAATGGAACGCCCTCGAGCAGGGCGGGTTCCATATCGGCGCCGCGCCGATGAACCCGAGCGAGCTCGGACGCAACAACAAATACGTGTTCGCGCTTCCGGCCCGCTACAACTTCGCGTTCCCGACCGGGTACGAGGAAGTGGAGGAAATCCTGAGCGGCAATCCGCTTCAGCCGTTTGACGTGGAGTAACCGTTCATTCGCAGCCTTGCTCCGACCGGGAGCAAGGCTGCATTTGCGTTCTCCCCGTGTTCCTGCCGAAAATGCATTAGAGTAAAATCACTTGCAGTCAGGAAGGAATGTTGCGTGTGGTCAGTAAACGCGCCTTTTATTGAATTTCAACAGACGTTCGAACCGCTTTTATCGCAGGGGTATGAAGCCCCGCGGTGGAGGCGGTTTTCTTTTGCCGGTACCGCCCCCGGAACGCCCGCTGAAAAGTATGCTTTTGCATGCGCCGGGACATATTACCACTGAAGACGGACGGAACCCGGGATGGCCGCAGACCGCGTCCCGAGCGAAGGGGAGAGGGGCTGAAAGCGCGTCATGAGAAATTGGATTCGCCGACTGTCCGGACAATCGCCCGGCAAGCCGCAGCCTTCCGGCACGCCGCTGCCCTCCGAGATGCGGTCGGATCCCCGGATGCGGACGCCGCTTTCCGCCGCCTTGAGCGAGAACGAGAACATCCTCCGGTCGGTGTACGCCGACTGCTCGGATGCCGTGTTTCGCCGTTTCGCCGTCGGAGGGCAGACGAGCGCGCTGCTGCTCTATATCGAGGGGCTGACCAACGTCGAGGAGATCGACCGGTGCGTGCTCGCCCCGCTCATGCTGCAGACGGACCAGCCGCCGTCCGGGCCGCCGGATCAGCTCGCGAACCGGCAGATCCCGGTATCCGGCACGAAGCCCGTGGCGGACATCGCCGGGGTCGTCGAGGAGGTCTCGATCGGCAACCCGGTCCTGCTGATCGACGGCCAGACCGGCGGCATGGCGTTCAGCCTGCCCAAATGGGAGAAGCGGAATCTGGAGGAACCCAAGGCGGAGCCGACCATCCGCGGATCGCGCGAAGGTTTCTTGGAAACGCTGGGCGACAACATGGCACTCATCCGGCGCCGAATCCGCAGTCCGCGTCTGAAGATGAGGTCGATGGAGATCGGACGCTATTCGATGACGCGGGTGGCCGTCGCTTACATCGACGGACTGGCCGATCCCAAGCTGGTCGATGAAGTGATGCGACGTTTGCAGAAGATCGACATCGACGGCATCCTCGAGAGCGGGTATGTCGAAGAGTTGATCGAGGACCATCCTTGGTCGCCGTTCCCGCAGGTGATGTCGACGGAGCGTCCTGACACCGCGGCTGCGGGCTTGCTGGAAGGACGCGTCGCGATGCTGGTGGACGGCACGCCGTTCGCGCTGGTGGTTCCGGCTTCCCTTTTCACGGTGCTGCAGTCCGCGGAGGACTATTACCAGCGCTTCTGGATCAGCACGGCGATCCGCTGGCTGCGCTATTTCTTCTTCGTGATTTCCTTGCTGCTTCCATCGGCTTACGTGGCGATCCTGACGTATCACCAGGAGATGCTGCCGACCACCCTGCTGCTCAGCGTGGCGATGACCCGGGAAGAAGTGCCGTTTCCGGCGCTGGTCGAGGCGATCTTGATGGAGGTCACGTTCGAGGCGCTGCGGGAAGCCGGCGTGCGGCTGCCGAAGCAGGTCGGAACGGCCGTCAGCATCGTCGGCGCCCTCGTCATCGGGGAGGCGGCGGTGTCGGCCGGTCTGGTGTCGGCCCCGATGGTCATGGTCGTCTCGCTGACCGGGATCGCATCGTTCACGATTCCGCGCTACCACGCCGGATTCGCGTTTCGGCTGCTGCGCTTTCCGATCATTCTTCTGGCGGGGACGCTCGGTCTGCTCGGCATCATGCTCGGGATCATTGCGATCATCGTGCATATGTGCACCATCCGCTCGTTCGGCGTTCCGTATTTGACCCCTCTGAGTCCGGCGAGGGGCAGCATGCTGAAGGACGTGCTGGCGCGCGCCCTGGTGGATGCTGAATACGCGCCCGCAGCCGGTCGGACAGCTCAATCCGCACCGCCAGTCCGACAATCAGCGCCCCGGTCCGGATACGGGCGGCGAGCAGAGGTGAGCACCATGCCGTACAACGGAAAAATCACTCCGGTCCAGATGGCGTTTCTGCTGCATCCGACGATCGTGGCGACCGCCCTGCTGCTGGTGCCCGCGATGACGGAACGGCATGCGGGAAGGGACATGTGGCTGTCTCCGCTCTGGGCGCTGATGGCCGGCTTCGCCACTTTGCTCACGGCATGGGCGCTTCACAAGAGGTTCCCGGACGACACGCCGATCGAATACAGCGAGCGCCTTGTCGGGAAGACGGCGGGCAAAATCATCGGCGCGCTCTTTATCTTTTTCTATTGGCACGGAAGCGGCAGCCTGTTGCGGGAGTACGGGGAATTCGTGTCGGGCACGTTCCTGATGGAGACGCCGACCGAGGTGATCATGGGCGGCATGCTGATCATCGCCGCATACGCCGTGCGGGGCGGCAGCGAGGTGCTCGGAAGATGCGCACAGATCATGGTGCCCGTCGTCATGGTGCTGTTCATGACGCTCATTCTGCTGGTGTCCCGCAATCTGGATCCATACAAGCTGCTTCCGATGCTGGAATTCGGCATCCTGCCGTCCCTCAAGGGATCGATCGTGCCGCAGAGCTGGTTCAGCGAGATCATCGCCGCGGCTTTTCTTTTTGCTTCGCTGACCGACCGGAGCAAAGGGCTGCGGTGGGGCGTGATCACCCTTCTGTTCGTCGCGGTCATCCTGTCCCTGACCAACCTCACCGTCCTGATGCTGTTCGGCGAATTGGCCGGCAGGCTCGTCTACCCCGTCATGTCGGCGGCCCGCTACATTGAAATCGCCGATTTTCTCGAACATCTGGAGGCGATCGTGATGGCGATCTGGGTATTCGGCACTTTCATCAAAATCGTCGTGTTCTACTTTCTGCTGGTTCAGTGCACGGCCCGCGTAATCGGATTGTCCGACTGGCGGCAGATCGTCCTGCCGGTCGGCCTGCTCATTCTGATCTCCGGCATCTGGACGGCACCCAATCTGCAGCAGCTGGTCCACGCGCTCGGCACGTCCATCGTGTTCGAGCTTCTGCTCATCCAGCTCGGCATTCCGCTCCTGCTGCTCGCGGTTGCTCTCATCCGGGGAAAAAAGGGAGCGCCGGCGATGGCAAAATGAACAGCTTAATCTCCCGGTACCGCGCATGGCTCCTGGTGCCCTGCCTCGCCCTGACGAGTCTGTCCCTTGCCGGATGCTGGGACAGGATGGAAGTGAACGACCTGGCTCTGGTGACCGCGGCGGAGATTGACCGGGCCGGGGAGAACGCCGTCGAGCTCACGGTCCAGGTGTTCGTCCCCCGGGCAGGGGGAGGCAGCCAACTGAGACAGCCCGGCAGCGCGGCGGGCGATGAGCGGTCGGTGGTGCGCTCGGCGAAGGGGAAGACGATCGCGGAGGCGATGGCCAAGCTGCAGGAGCGGTTTCCCCGAAGAATCTTCTGGGGGCACGCCGAGGTGTTCGTCATCGGCGAGAAGGTCGCCCGAACCGGCATCCGCGAATATGTCGACTTCTTCCTCCGTTTCTCGCAAGGCGAAGGAGAGGGCGACGTTCCTCATGCTCCTGGGTCTGGGCGTGCTGCTCGCCTTCTTCCTGTGGCGCTTTCCGCGCATGCCCGGCCCGACCGATCTCGTCGAGGCGATGTTCCATTCGATGGCCGCCGCTCTCGGCCTCTGAGTCATCTGGTTGACCCGGAGAAGGCGTGGCGGCCGGATATGGTGCAGATTTGCACCAGATTTGGCTTGGAGGAGGCGTAGCGGCCGGATATGGTGCAGATTTGCACCAGATTTGGCCCGGAGGAGGCGTAGCGGCCGGATATGGTGCAGATATGCACCAGATTTGGCCCGGAGGAGGCGTGGCGGCCGGATATGGTGCAGATATGCACCAGATTTGGCCCGGAGGAGGCGTGGCGGCCGGATATGGTGCAGATATGCACCAGATTTGGCCCGGAGGAGGCGTGGCGGCCGGATATGGTGCAGATTTGCACCAGATTTGGCCTGGAGAAGGGTGGCGGCCGGATATGGTGCAGATTTGCACCAGATTTGGCCTGGAGAAGGGTGGCGGCCGGATATGGTGCAGATTTGCACCAGATTTGGCTTGGAGAAGGCAGTGACAGCCGCATGTGGTGCAGATTTGCACCAGATTTGGCCCGGAGGAGGCGTGGCGGCCGGATATGGTGCAGATTTGCACCAGAATTGCCCCGGAGAAGACATAGCGGCTGCACGTGGTGCGCATTTGCACCAGATTGGGGCGAGGCCCGCGTGATTACCGGGAATCGGCTCTGTGAGTCCGGTTATTGACATGCAGCCGGCGTGATGTTAATATTTGATGCGTCATCTATATTTGATAATGATTCTCAATATCGACCAAACGGCAACGTCTACTTAACGTCTACTATATCGATGATAATTCGACTTCAGCGACGCCATCTCGCTGAACGGCCGGCTGGCCTTCTTCGAGCGCATCCTGCCGGACGGCGCGAAAGAATAAACATAGCGGCACGCCATGGCCCAGGAGAGGCATGGCATGTTTCCATAAGGAGAGGAACCGGAAGCATGGAAGAACGCGATCTGTTCGACGTCACGATCATCGGCGGCGGTCCGGCCGGCCTGTATGCCGCCTTCTACAGCGGGCTGCGCGAGATGAAGACCAAGATTATCGAATTCCAGCCTTTCCTGGGCGGGAAGATCAACGTCTATCCCGAGAAGGTGATCTGGGACGTCGGCGGTCTGCCACCGACGACGGGCGAGAAACTGATCGAGCATCTTGTCCAGCAGGGAACGGCTTTCAACCCGGAGGTCGTGCTGAACGAGAAGGTCACCGGAATCGACAAGAATGAAGCGGGCATTTTCGTCCTGAAAACGGCGTCGGGCAGCCTGCATTACTCCCGAACTGTCATCCTCGCGATCGGCAGCGGCATCCTGAAGCCGATGAAGCTGAACCTGGAAGGCGCGGACCGGTTCGAGGCGTCGAACCTGCACTACACCGTGAAGTCGATCGGCCGGTTCAGGGACAAGACGGTGCTGATCGCCGGCGGCGGCAACTCCGCGATCGACTGGGCGAACGAGCTGAGCGAGATCGCGCGGAAGGTGTATCTGACGTACCGCAAGGACACGCTGAAGGGCCATGAAGCATCGGTAACGAAGCTGTCGGAGAACGGCGTCGTCTGCCTCCCGAACACCGAGATCGTGCGCCTGATTCCGGCATCGGACGAGGATCGCATCGAGCGGGCCGTGCTCCGGGATCTCGAGGACGATTCGACCGCGGAGCTGCAGATCGACGATCTGGTCGTCTGCCACGGCTACGAGCGGGACCGGGACATCATCGACAACAGCAACGTCCGCATCGAAATGAAGGACGAATATTGCGTGGCGGGCACGCCGTCGGGCGAGACGAGCGTTCCGGGGCTGTTCGCGGCGGGGGATATTCTGTCGCATGAGGGCAAGCTGCACCTGATCGCCGGTTGCTTCCAGGACGCCGCGAACGCCGTCAACAAGGCGAAGCAGTACATTGCGCCCGATGCGCCGGGGTACGGCATGGTGTCCTCGCATAACGAACTGTTCAAGGAGCGCAACCGGGAATTCAAGAAACGGCTGTTCGCGGAACTGGCCGTACAGAAATGAAGCGCAAGCCTGCCGACAGGGTCGCAAGCGATCGTGTCGGCAGGCTTTTTGTTCGGCCGTGACGTTCAATGCCCGGCCAGGCCGCGTTCGCGGATGGCGGCAGCGGCGATGACGGCCGCAAGCACGTTGGCCGCCCCGCACATGAGGCCGATCGGCCAGAACGCTCCCGTGCCGAGCAAGGCCGACGCCAGGGCCGACAGGGCGCTTGCGCCGATGTACATGGCGGAACTGTTGAGCGACAGCACCGTGCCTCTGGACCGCGGATCAAGTTCCGAGACCAGCGCGGTGAACGCGGACTGGCCGGCGGCATACAGGGCCGCCCACACGATATGCAGCAGGACGGACACCCACAGGATGCCGATGAACAGACTCAGCGCGAAGACCGAGAGGCCGGAGAGCACACCGGCGATGGCGATCACCCGCTGTTTCCGGGTTCGGTCCGCCCATTTTCCGCCGAGCAGACTGCCCGCGACGCTGCTGGCACCGGCTGCCATGAGCAGCAGACCGGTCTCGCCGGAGCCGAGCCCGTAATGGGTGAAGTAGAACACGCCCGCCAGCGCGAACATCCCTTGCAGCGCGCCGAAATAGAGGAAGGAGCCGAGCAGGGACCAGAATACGGACGGATCGCGGAATGCGAGACGAATGTGCGCGATAAATTCGGGCGAGCCGTGATTCGGCGCTCCGTTCGGAATGACGGCCGCGGCTCCGGCCAGCGCGATGACGGCCAGGCTGGCGATGATCCAGAACGCCCAGCTCCAGGACGCGAAATCGGCGATGGCCCCGGCAAGGGGTACGCCGAGCACGCTGGACGAGATCAACGCGGCCGTGATGATGCCCATGGCCCGGCCGCGCCGGTCGTAGGCATAGGCGTCGCCGGCAATCGCATAGACGACCGGCTCCATCATGCCGGCCCCGATGCCCGTCAGCACGCGGAAAAGCATCAGCTCGGCGAACGTCCGCCCCATGCCGACCAGCGCCGTGGATGCGCCGAACAGCACGATTCCGATCAGGAGAATGCCCTTCCGGCTCCAGCGGTCGGACAGGCTTCCCATGCACGGGGCCGCAAGCGCATAGGCGACGGCATAACCGGCATAGAGCAGCCCGCCGGATGCAAGGGGCATATCCGTCGATGCCGATATGGACGGCAGCAGGGGAACGGTGGCAATGGCGTCGAAACCGACGAGAAAAGAGCAGAAGGCCAGCACGGGCAGCAGCCAGCCGGCTTTTGGTGTGTTCAGCATGAGATTCATGACCTCCTGAATTGCCCGATTTAAGTTAATTGCCATATAGTTAATCAATTAATTATTTAGCGAAAGAAAACCGCGGTCAAAGACCGCAGGCTCCGATTGACCTTCAAGATTTGGCCGACAGCGACAGCTTGCGGAGAATGGCGAGCAGCGCGCTGCGCTCTTCCGCGGTGAGCGGCTGAAACTGCCCGGCAATGGCCTCTTCGTAGATCGGCCAGGCCTTCCGCAGCGTCTCGGCGCCTTTGGGCGTCAGGTGGACCAGAATTCTCCGCCGGTCAACCGTGTCGATCTCCCGACGGACCATCCCGTTCTTCTCCAGCCCGCGGAGCAGGCCGCTGATATTGGCGCGGGTGACCGCCAGATCGTCCCCGAGCTCCGAAGGCAGCGCCGGACGGCCGATGCGCTGCAGCGCGTACAGCAGACACAGCCGGCCCAGCGACAGCTCCAGTGGAGCCAGCTTCTCTTCGACGGCGCGGACGTTGGCCAGATTGGATTTGTACATCGACAAGAACAGCTCGACGGTGATCTGGGGGTTCCGGAACGGGTCGTAGAAGGAGATGGCCGGTCACCTCGACAAGCAAATAATTAATCGATTAACTATTCACTTGGTGATTATATAAGGCGAGCGGGCGGCTGTCAACGATTCAAATGTTCTACGGGTTGGACTGCTGCATTTTCTCCTTCTTCCATTCCTCGTGCCGCTTCCAGACGCGATGCCACAGTTCGTCGCGCTCCAATCGGCTGTAGGCCGTAAGATGCTCCCGGAACACGTCGCCGAGCACCTCGAGCCATTGGGATTTCGAGCGGATTTCGATTTTCTCGATCCCGTTCGCGTCCCGCCTGCTCCAGATGCAGCCCCGCAGTTCGTTGCTGCCCTCGGCGTGGCGGTTCCGGACGAGGAAGAGCTGATGCCACGGCGATTCCGGCGACCGGCTGTAAAATTCATGCCTCGGCTTGAACTCCTCGATGTCCTCCAGCTCTTCCGGGGCAAAATCGACCCCGACAAACGATGCAAGAGGGTCGTGGACAAGTCGCCAACCGCCTTCCGCGACGACGGAGCGTTCGACCTGATAGCGAAGCGGCCCCTGCTCGTAAGTGCCGTCTTGCAGCGGGATCGGTTCGAAGGGCATGTCGCCCAGCCCTACATCGACGATATACCGCTGCTCCTGTCCCGACGGATCCGTCAGGCCGACGGTCAGCCCGAGGTGGAAGCCGCTCAGCCGGGGTTCCTGTCCCGCCGGCTGGACGCCCGCCCGATGCCGATAGACCCGGAAGCCGAGCGAGCGAAGCAGCACGCTGAACGCGCCGTTCAGGTGAAAACAGTACCCGCTGCGGTTCTCCAGCATCAGGCGGACGGACGCGTCAAGGTCGATCGGAACCGGCCGCCCGGCGACGATGTCGACCGTCTGCCAGGAAACGGCCGACACATGCGCCCGGTGGAGCTCGGCGAGAAATTCGAGGCTCGGCGGCTGAATCTCCCCGATCCCGATTCTGCGCAGGTACGCCTTGATCTCGGGGCGGGTCAGCATCATGATTCCGTCACCGCGCCGGCGGGCTCGGCGCTGCCGGTCCGCAGCTTCCTTGCGAGCCCGACGAATTGTTCGACGGCCTGGTCGATGCGCTCCGCAATCGCCGGATCTTGCGGAATGCCGTCCCGATCGAAGACATGCTGTCCGTCTCCGACGGAGATCCAGTCCGGACTCAGAATGCCGTGGAGATTCCGGACGATGGCTTGCAGATGGTTCAGCGAGCTGACGCCGAGCTTCCCGCCCGCCGAGCTGACGGCGAGCACCGGTTTGCCCGCCACGTGGACATTGTCCAGATAATCCAGCGCGTTCTTGAGCGAGCCGGAGATGGAGCCGTGGTATTCGGGCGTCCCGAGGACGAGGCCGTCGGCCTGATCCACCGAAGCGATCAGACGGCCGGCTTCCGGCGGGACGGCCTCCGCATCGGGAGAGAAGAGCGGCAAATGCACGGTCCCGAGATCGAAGAAGGACACGCGGATGCCTTTTGCGCCGAGCTTCCGCTCGATATGACGCAGGATGCCGGTGCTGGCTGCGTTGCGCCGGTTGCTTCCGGCGATGATGGCAATGTGCATGGAAAATCCCTCGCTTTAGGATCATGGTAAGCGGCGCCGCATAACAGGTGACCAAATGGTCACTTTTAATATACGTGACTATATGGTAACATGTCAACAGTCAAACTTGCGCTTGCCGCGTGGAGGCCGGTCCCGATGGATGACATTTTCAAAGCGCTGGCGGACCCGAGCAGACGAATGCTGCTTGATCTGCTGTACGAGAAGGATGGCCGGACGTTGAACGAACTTTGCGCGCATTTGCAGATGTCCCGGTTCGGCGTCATGAAGCATCTTCGCATTCTCGAAGAAGCGGGGCTGCTCACGACGCGGAAAGCCGGACGGGAGAAGTACCATTATTTGAACCCGGCGGCCATTCGCCGGATCCACGACCGATGGGTGAGCAAGTACGCGGAACCGTGGGCGGCGGGACTGAGCCGTCTGAAACAAGACTTGGAGCGTGAAACGGAAATGGAGCGGAAGCCCAGACATGTCCAGCGCATTGCGATCCGAACGAGCCCCGAGCAGGTGTGGAACGCGCTGACCGACCCGGAGAAGACGTCGCAATACTGGTACAACGGGGCGCTTCGGGGCGAAGTCCGGGCGGGGGCTCCTTATGAGATTCTGAATCCGAAGGGGAAGCCGCAGGCCAGAGGGGAGTTTCTGGCCGTGGAGCCGCCCCGCCGGCTGGTGATGACCTGGCAGCTCCTTGAGCTGGCCGAGACCGCGGAAGAGAAGCCGTCCCGCCTCACCTGGGAGATCGAGGAGCGGGCGGATTTTCCCGGTGTGACGCTCGTGACGGTGGTGCACGACGAGTTCGAGGAAGCGCCGAACACCGCCCGCGTGCTGGAGGAAGGCCTGTCGATCGTACTGTCCGGCATGAAGACGCTGATCGAGACGGGCCGGCCGCTCACTTCCTGACGGGGGGAGATTTCATGCATCACGACAGTCTGTTCGGCGGCCAGCGGCTGCTGCCCGCCGTCCGGCATCCGAAGGAGCTGGAACGTCTGCTGAAGACGCCGCTCGCCTGGCTCGTGCTGCTGGGCGGGCGGCTCGGCCAATTGCAGCCGATGGTGAAGCTGGCGGCGGATCACGGCAAGCGCGTGCTGCTTCACGCCGATCTGATCGACGGGCTCAAGAACGACGAGTACGCCGCCGAATTTTTGTGCCAGCAGATCCGGCCGGCCGGGCTCATCTCCACCCGGGTCGCGGTCATCCGCAAGGCGAAGCAGAACGGGGTGCTGGCGATCCAGCGGCTGTTCCTGATCGACTCGGGCGCGCTGGACACGAGCGTCGAGCTGGCGAAGCAGGCGCAGCCCGACCTGATCGAGGTGCTGCCGGGCCTGCTGCCGCAGTGGATCCGGGAAGTGAAGGACCGCACCGGCGTTCCCGTCATTGCCGGCGGACTCATCCGCACGCGGGAAGAAGCGGCCGCCGCGCTGGAAGCGGGGGCGGCGGCGGTGACGACGTCGCGGCCGGATCTGTGGGACGGGCATCGGGCTTGACGCCGCGGAAGGACGCTGAGGGAAAGTTTTTTCTCAGCCGGGCTGTCGCGCGGCATGATTTTGACGTATAATAGAACCATACAAGTTAATATTGGTTGGAGAGTTTGAGAAACCGCGTTTTGGACTTTCGTCGTTTCGTTGTGGGGAACGTCGGGAGCCGGGCGTGGTTTTTATTTTTTTCGCGATAGGGAGGCTGTACCGACATGCGTACATCGGCTGAACAAGAATATATCGGCGTCTGGTCGGTTTTGGAACGGGAGCGGATGCTGCAATCGCTCGCGGGGGAGACGGTCGACCTGCTCGTCATCGGCGGGGGCATTACCGGCGCCGGCATCGCCCTCGACGCGGTCACCCGCGGCCTGCGCACGGCGCTGGTGGAGATGCAGGATTTCGCGGCCGGCACGTCCAGCCGTTCGACCAAGCTGATCCACGGCGGGCTGCGGTATTTGAAGCAGCTCGAGTTCAAGGTGGTGGCCGAGACCGGCCGGGAGCGGGCGGTCGTATACGAGAACGGGCCGCACGTGACGACGCCGGAGTGGATGCTGCTGCCGTTCTACAGCGGCGGGCAATTGGGGCCGTTTACGAGCAGGCTGGGGCTGACGCTGTACGATTATTTGGCCCGGGTGAAAAAAGACGAGTGGCACAAAATGCTGAACGCGCGGGAGACGCTGGAGCGCGAACCGCTGCTGCGGAGCGAAGGGCTGAGGGGCGGCGGCTACTACGTGGAGTACCGGACGGACGACGCCCGGCTGACGCTGGAGGTGTTGAAGCGGGCGGTCGAGCTCAGCGCGACGGCCGTCAATTACGCCGCCGTCACCGGGCTGCGGTATGACGGTTCGCGGCTGTCGGGGGCCGTCGTGCAGGACCGGATCGGCGGAGGAGAATACGAATTGCGCGCCCGCCACATCATCAATGCGACCGGTCCGTGGGTGGACGACATCCGGGAGATGGATCGCTCGAAAGAGGGCAAAACGCTCCGTCTGACGAAGGGCGTGCATCTCGTGTTTGACCAGGAGCGGTTCCCCTTGAGGCAGGCCGTTTATTTCGATACGCCGGACGGGCGGATGGTGTTCGCCATCCCGCGCGACGGCAAAACGTACATCGGCACGACCGATACGGATTACGCCGGCGATCCGGGGCATCCGCGCATGGAAGAGGATGATCTTTCGTACCTGCTGGACGCGGCCAATTATATGTTCCCTTCGCTGGGATTGACGCCCCGGGACGTGGAGTCGAGCTGGGCGGGCCTGAGGCCGCTCATCCGGCAGGAAGGCAAGAATCCGTCGGATATTTCCCGCAAGGACGAGATTTTCTTGTCTCCGTCCGGCCTGATCTCCATCGCCGGCGGCAAGCTGACCGGCTATCGGAAGATGGCCGAGCGGGTCGTCGATCTCGTGTCCAGGCGGCGCCAGGCGGACGGCCTGCCAGCACTTCCGGCGAGCCGTACCCGGACGCTCGCGATCTCGGGCGGCGATGTCGGGGGCAGCGCCGGGTACGAGGCGTACGTCCGGCAGCAGACCGAAGCCGGAATCGTCGCCGGGCTCGGCCCGGACGAGGCGGAGCGGATCGCGCGGCGCTACGGCTCCAACGCGCCCCGGCTGTTTGAGCTGGCGGTCGGATCGCGCGATTTCGCCGACCGGCACGGGCTGCCGCTCGCGCTTGCCGCGGAGCTGCGGTACGCCGTCTTGGCGGAGATGGCCGCTACGCCGGCGGATTTCTGGATTCGCCGGACGGGCCGGCTGTTCTTCGACCGCCCCGGCGTGCTGCGGTGGAAAGACGCGGTGTCGGCCGCGATGGCGGAGCTTCTCCGGTGGAGCGGCGAACAGCGCGAGTCGTACGACCGGGAGCTGGACCGGCTCCTGGCGGAGGCGGTGGAGCCGGCGCCTATAGCTTGAATTTCCGGACCAGGCGGTTCAAATCTTCGGCGAGCGAAGCCAGATGCCCCGCGCCTCCCGCGATCTCTTCCATCGCGCTGCTCGTCTGCTGCATGGAGGCGGATGTCTGCTCGACTCCCGCGGCGGCTTCTTCCGATACGGAGGCGATGTTCTCGATCGACTGCGTGATTTTGCCGCTGCCGCTCGCGATTTCCGCCAGATGATTCGATGACGCCGAGATTTGATCCGCCATATCCGTGACCGACTGATTGATCTCGTTGAAGGTGCTTCCGGTTGTCCGGATCTGCACGATGCCTTTCCGGACTTCGTCATAGCCTTGGGCCAGCGAATGGACGACCTGGCCGGATTCGTCCAGAATCCCGTCCACGATGCCCGCGATTTCGGTGGCCGATTTGGCCGCATGGTCGGCCAGCTTCCGGATTTCATCGGCGACAATGGCAAATCCTCTGCCGTGTTCTTCCGCCCGGGCCGCTTCAATCGCCGCGTTGAGCGCCAGGAAATGGGTCTGATCCGCTATGGCATGAATCACGCCGCCCAGTGCGGAGATCGCTTTCAACTGATCGTCCAGTCCGCGCACGCTGTCCATCGCCGCATGCACGATGTGCTCGATGGCATTCATTTGCCGGATGGAGTCGTCCATCAATTGCTGCCCCTGATCGGCCAGTTCCAGCACCTGCCGGGAGGTCTGCCGGATTCGTTCGCCGTTTGCGCGGGCTTCCTCAACTTTGACCATATAGGCGGCGATCGCGTCGGATAGCTCGGAGGCCGCTTCCGCCTGGGTCGACGTGCCCGCGGACAACTCATTCATCGTGACCGCCACCTGGCGGCTGCTTTCATTCACCGCAGTCGCGGATTGCGTCAGTTCTCCGCTGTAGCGGCTGACCATGCCGGAGACGTCGGAAATACGGCTGACCATGCCCCGCAAATTTTCCAGCATCGTATTGGCCGCCAGACTCAGTTCGCCGACCTCGTCCTTTCCGACATAACGGCTTTTCTCGATGTCGAGACGGCCCTCCGCAATCCGGGAAGCGATGCCGATCACCTGCTTCAGGTTTCGCCGCACGAAGCGATGGACAAGCCAGACCACCGCCACGCCAAGGGCGGAAGAGATGAGAATGGACGTGAGCAACACCCGAATCGACTGATCCAGACTTTCTCCGGCTTCTGCAACCGTCATCTGCTGTTCCTTGATGATCCGGTTTCTCAAGTGGGCAAGCGATTCCACCGCGGCATTGCGGACAAGCTGCGTCTCATCGCGGATGAGCACGGCCGATGTCGTGCTTCCTTGCTCCATGGCCGGCACAATCTGACCGAGAAATTGATCGTTGATCTTCCGGTTGTAGCTTTCGATCGTCTCCAGATGCTTCCGGTCTTCGCCGGAGAGGAGCGTCGTCTTCAGCTCGTTCAGCAGTTCGTCGAAACGTTGATTCCCGTCTTCAAATTCGGCGATGTACTTGCTGTTCGACGTATTGACATAATCCGCGATGGGGGCGTCCTTCGCCCAGAAGATGGACGCGAGATCGGAGATGACCGCGGTGTGGCCGCTTTTCTCCTCGATCGTCTTCAGATTGGCATGGACTTTGGCGATTTCGTTGAGAATGACAGAAGCGGAGATCAAAAACAGGATGATGGTCGTGCCCAGTGCAAAACCATATTTCCAACCGATGCTGATGTTCCGGATCTTCTTCCCCATAAAACTCAAGTTTGCCAATCTCCTTAGTATGTATTTAGGATGCAACAATATGCATCCGGATGCGCGGTGCGCCCGCAGCGAACCGGAGACGGCGCGGCTGCTTGGCCGGCGGCACGCGCCGTCTCCGACGCCGATCGGGTCACGCCGGCATGCGGATCATGAGAAATCTGCTTTATAGGGTTCGAGCAGGTCCCAACGGAACGCCACGCCGGTTCCCGGCTCATCTGGCGCAACGGCGCGACCGTCCCGGATGACCAGCGGACGGGTCGTGTAGGCGTCGATCGGGAAACTGTGCACTTCCAGATACGATGCGTGCGGCATGGCGGACATCAGGCTGACATGCAGCTCCTGCATGCCGTGCGTGCACACCGGGAGATTGTGGGCGTAGGCCAGGTTCGCCACCTTCAGCCAGCCGGTGATGCCGCCGATATTGGATGCGTCGGGCTGGGGAAAATCGATGTTCCCCCGCGTGATCATGTTCTGAAACTCATAGACGGTATGCAGGTTTTCCCCGGCGGCAATCGGCAGCCCGCCTTCGGCGGAAATCCTGGCGTAGCCGTCATAGTCATCGGGAATGGTGGGCTCTTCCAGCCAGTGGATGTTGAACGGACGCAGCGCTTTCGCCGCCTTGACGGCATGCTCGATGGTCCATTTCATGTTGGCGTCCACCATGAACACGATATCGGGTCCGATCAGGTCCCGGACGGCCGCGACGCGTTCGATGTCTTCCTTCAGCGTCTCCTGCCCGAGCTTGATCTTCACCGCATGGAATCCTTGATCCAGATAACGCTGAATATTATTCAGCAGTTTGTCCATCGGGAAGTTCAGGTCGATGGCGCCCGCGTAGCATTTCGTGCTGTTGTCGGCCCCGCCCAGCAGCTTCCACAGCGGCTCGTCCGCCTTCTTCGCCCGCAAATCCCAGAGCGCGATGTCGATGGCGGAAATGGCGAAGGAAGCGATGCCGCCTCTGCCGACATAATGAATTTTCCAGTTCATGTCTTCCCACAGCTTCTCGACGCGGCTGGCGTCCTTGCCGATCAGGAACGGCTTCAGATCGTGCTCGATCATCGCGCAGATCGCCCGGCCGCCGACGCCGCCTGTGTAGGTGTAGCCGACGCCTATGGAGCCGTCTTCCAGAATGATTTTCACGACGGGCAGCTCAAAATGGGTATGAATCCCGTGCTTCGCGTCGCCCATCTCCTCGGGCAACGGGATGCGGTAGTACGTGGTCACAATTTCAATGATCTGTCTGGTTTTGCCCATGATGTCTCCTTCTTTCATGCTGTGTCGTACACGCTACACGCTGCTTCGCATCGCCGGGACGTAGCCCAACCGGATCGAGACGTAATTGTTCACGTTCTTCAGGGCGTCAATCACCTGATCCTGTTTGGCCATCATGCGCTCGGAAGGTCCGGCGATGCTGATGGCCGCGATGGCTTTGCCCGTATAGTTGAAAACGGGAACGGCGAAACAGGTCAGTCCTTCCTCCACCTCGCCGTGGTCCATGGAGAACCCCTGTTGGCGCACCTTGGACAGTTCTTCGAAGAAGGTCTGTTTGTCCGTAATGGTGCGGTCCGTAAATTTCTTCATGCCTTTCTCCTCAAGAACCCGATCGACTTCCTCGATGTGGAAATTGGCCACGATCGCCTTGCCCAGCGAAGTGCAGTGGATCGGTTTCCTTGTGCCGAGCTGCGCGTTGGTGCTCACGGCCTGGTTGCCTTCCGCCTTGTACAGATACACAATCTCGCCCTGATCGTAGACCGCGAGGAAGGCGGTTTCATTCAGATCGGCGGCGAGCTGCTTCAAGTAGGGAGCGGCAATGTCGACCAGATTCCAGTTGCGCAGGCCGTACATTCCGACTTCGATCGATTTCAACCCGATGCTGTACTTTTCCAACGATTCGATCTGTTCGACGAAATGCTTTTTCCTGAGCGTCTCCAGCAAACGATGGGCGGTACTCTTCGCCAGGCCCAGTTCTTTGGCAACTTCGCCGACTCCGAGTGCTCCCTTGGATGCGAGCAGTTCCAGGATGGTCAAAGCACGTTCAACGGCGGCGTTGTACTGGGCAGAGGAAGCATTGGCACTGGCTTTGGCTTTGCCTCTGGGCATGAACAATCACCTCACGATCAAACTTCATTTCATTTTGTGGCGAAAAATTATTGAAATTGGAACGCTGTTCTATAAATTCATACTAGTTTTGATTTCTGCTTTAGTCAAATCCTTTTTTGCAAATTTTCTTCGAAAAATGAGCGGGTTTTGCGGTCCATGCGCAAACCTTCATCTAATGGCAAACAAGATTCCGCCGCGTTTCCATCCGCAGTGGGGAGAGATTTTGGTGCAAAATATTGGAATAATAATCCATTTCCACTTATATTATAGGGGATTATTGAAACGACAGTCCTAAATTTTAAAGAAAAAATGTATTGACGTCGACATTATTGAGGACTATATTATTCACAACGGGACGACGTTCCAAAAATACTAAATCGAAAAGAAATAGTGGTTTGTTGTTCAAAAAAGTGGGGTTTTCAGGTCTTGCTTTTGAATGGTTTGCAGAAACCCATTTTTGAAAGGGGAGATGCGCCGCCAGCGTTCACTCATGTTCGTGTTCGTCCCGTCGTTCAGCCGTACGGACAGCAAATCAACCCACAGGAGGATCATCAAATGAGCAAATTGCGTTTGGCCGGCAAGATTGCACTGGTTACAGGCGGCGGACAAGGAATCGGACGCGCGATCGCATTGCGCCTTGCCGAAGACGGCGCGGATGTGGCGGTCGCCGATCTCAATCTCGAAGCCGCACAGAATGTCGCGCAGGAGATCGAAGAAGCGGGCCGCAAGGCGTTGGCGCTCCAGGTGGATGTCCGCAAGATCGAAGCGGTTCGCCAAATGGTTTCCGATGTTGTGGGACATTTCGGCACCCTCGACATTCTCGTCAACAACGCCGGCGTCGGCATCTTCAACCCGATCTTCGAGATTGAAGAGAGAGAACTGGACCTGCAATACGAAGTCAACGTCAAAGGATTGTTCTTCGCGATGCAGGCGGCGGCTGAACATATGGTCAAGCAGGGAAGCGGCAAGATCGTCAACCTTGCATCCCAGGCGGGACGCCGCGGTGAAGCGTATGCGCTTTCATACTGCATGAGCAAAGCGGCCGTCATCAGCATGACGCAGTCCGCCGCGCTGGCGCTCGCTCCGCACCAGATCAATGTAAACGCTGTCGCTCCCGGTGTCGTCGATACGCCGTTCTGGGTAGAGGTAGACAAGAAGTTCGCGAAAATTCTCAATTTGCCGATCGGAGAACATAAACGCCGGACCGTCGCGTCGATCCCGCTGGGCCGCATCGAGCAGCCGGAAGACGTGGCGAAGGCGGTCGCGTTCCTGGCCAGCGAAGATGCGGACTACATCACGGGACAGACTTTGAACGTCGATGGCGGCAACGTGCTGAGCTGAAGTTTCCCGGGAATTTTGGAGAGAGCCATGATCAACAACAAGATTGTCATTACGGACTGCGATCATCCGTCCGTTCAGATTGAAAGAGACATTCTCGAACAGCGGGGATTCACGGTCGTGCTGGAACAGTGCCGCACCGAAGAGGATGTCATCGAGAAGTGCCGGGATGCGGCGGGGCTCATCAACCAGTATGCGCCGCTGACCGAAAAAGTCTTCCGCGAGCTGGCAAACTGCAAGGTGATCGTCCGTTACGGCGTGGGCGTCGACAACGTGGACCTGGAAGCCGCGTCGAAATACGGAATTCAGGTCTGCAACGTGCCCGATTACGGAGTGGAGGAAGTGTCCGACCACGCGCTCGCGATGACCCTGGCGCTTGTCCGGAAGATCAATCTGCTGTCGAACGAGGTCAAGCGGAACAACTGGGATTTTCAGGTGGCCCAGCCGATCCGCCGGCTGAAAGACTTGACGTTCGGCATCGTCGGACTCGGACGCATCGGCTTGGCAACCGCCCGGAAGGCGATCGGGATGGGATGGCGCGTCATCGGCTGCGACCGCAATGAGGTGGGGCCGATTGACGGGGTTGAACGGGTCTCCTTCGATGAACTGACCGCCGCGGCGGATATGATCTCCATCCATGTGCCGCTTACGGAAGATACGCACCATCTGTTCAATCGGGACGTCTTCCGGAGAATGAAGAACACCGCCGTGCTGGTGAATACGGCACGCGGCCCGATCGTGGATGAAGAAGCGCTGCTGGAAGCGCTTCGAAACGGGGAGATTGCCGGAGCCGCCATCGATGTGATGGAGAGCGAGCCGCCCGTGAAGGACCATCCATTGTTCGCGTTTGACAACATGATTATTACCCCCCATGCGGCGTGGTATTCAGAAGAATCATGCCGCGACTTGAAACGGAAAGCGGCAGAAGAAGCGGCCAATGTGATTCTGGGCGGTTCGCCCAGATATCCGGTGAATGCCGTGCGCCGGTCAGGAGGAGCCGAATGAAAGCAGCCGTCTATGAAGGACCGGAAAGCATCGTCATGCGCGAGGTTCCCGTCCCCGAGGCGAGAGCGGGCTGGGCGCTGATCAAGGTCGCGTACTGCGGGATATGCGGGACGGATCTGAACATCTATGCCGGCAGCCACCCGCGCGCCAAGCCGCAGCTTGTGGTCGGCCACGAATTTTCCGGCACCATCGTCACGCACAGCTCGCTGCCCGCGGGAACGCCGGTCACGGTCCGGCCGCTCTTGTCCTGCGGGACATGCGAACCGTGCCGGAGCGGCAATTCCCACGTATGTGAAACGCTCAGGCTGCTGGGAATCGACCGGGCCGGCGGCATGGCGGAATATGTGCTGGCTCCGGAGGAGGAAGTGTATCCGCTTCCCCGGGAGATGTCCCTGAGAAGAGCGGCGCTGATCGAGCCGTTCGCCGTCGCCGTGCATGCCATTCGGGAGTCCGGCTTCAAGCCGGGCGACCGGGTGACCGTGTTCGGGGCGGGACCGATCGGGCTCTGCACCGCCGTCGCGCTCAAGCTTTACGGAGCGGGCAGGGTCAAAGTCATCGAAGTGCAGCCGTTCAGGAAGCGGCTGGCGGAATCCCTCGGACTGGAAGTGGTCCATCCCGGGGAGAACGGTGCGGATGACCGGCCGGCGGACATCGTGTTCGACTGCGCGGCGCATCCGTCCGTCGCCGGACAGCTCGTGCAAGCCGTCAAGGTCAGAGGCCGGATCATCCTGGTCGGGACCTACAAATATCCGGCGGAACTCGACCTGCAGAACATCACATTCAAGGAAGTCCGATTGATCGGCACCCGTGTCTATACCCGGAAAGATTATGACATCGCCATTTCGCTCATGAATCAGAATTTTAACTTTGAAAGCATGATCACCCAGGAGTTCCCCGTGGAGTCCGCGGAGGAGGCGTTCCGGCTGCTGGCATCCGGAGGGGACTGTGTGAAAGTCATGATTTCTCTACAGGAGGCTGGTTCAAAATGAGAAAACAATTGCGCATCGCGACGGTTTTAACCCTCATGTTGGCGCTGCTTGCGGCATGTTCTTCGGGCGGCAACTCGGGCGGCAGTTCCGGTTCTTCCGGCGGTTCTTCCGACGGCAACAATTCGGGTGGAAGCAAGAAACTGGTGGTCGGATTCTCGCAGATGGAGAACAATAACCCGTGGCGGATCGCGGAGACGAAGAGCATTCGCAGCGAAGCGGAGAAACGCGGCATCGACATGGTCTACTCCGACGCGCAGAGCGACACGTCGAAACAAGTGGCGGACGTCGAAGACATGGTGGCGCAGAAAGTCGACTACATCATCCTGGCGCCGCGTGAATTCGAAGGTTTGACGCCGGCGATCGAAGCGGCGAAGAAAGCGGGCATTCCGGTCATTCTCGTCGACCGTCTCGTCAAAGGTACGCCGGGCGAAGATTATGTCACGTTCCTCGGCTCCAACTTCATCGAGCAGGGGCAGCGGGCCGCGGACTGGCTGATTGAAGCCATGGGCGGCAAGGGCAACATCGTGGAACTGACCGGCACGCCGGGTTCCTCCGTCGCCATGGACCGTCAGAAAGGATTTGCCGACCGGATTCAGGAGAAGGCTCCCGACATGAAGATCATCGCGTCCCAGACCGGCGACTTCGCCCGCGCGGAAGGCCAGAAAGTCATGGAGAACCTGCTGCAGGCGCACGGCGACCAGATCAACGCGGTGTACGCCCACAACGACGAAATGGCCATCGGCGCGATCAACGCCATCAAAGCGGCCGGCAAGGTGCCCGGCAAAGACATCGTCATCGTGTCGGTTGACGGCACCAGAGACGCGCTGAACGCCATCATTGCCGGTGAAATGGGCGCAACGGTCGAAAGCTCGCCGTTCTTCGGTCCGCCCGTGTTCGATGTCATCGAGAAGCTCGAGAGCGGCGAGCAGGTGCCGACCGAGATCATCATCGAAGACCGCTTCTTCGACCAATCCAACGCCGCAGAATTCGTCGACGAAGCCTACTGATCGCAGTTTGCCATCCATTGATTGAAAACGCTGTCTTGCAAGCCGCTGCCAGGATCAGCCTTTGCTCCCGGGGCCAGCGGCTTGCGAGCGGAAAGAGGGAGTTCAGTGGCAGACGAACTGTTGCTTGAAATGAACGACATCGTGAAGAATTTCCCGGGCGTCAAAGCGCTCAAAGGCGTGCGGCTCCATATTCGCAAAGGCGAAGTGCACGCGCTGATGGGCGAGAACGGCGCCGGGAAATCGACCCTCATCAAAATCTTGACCGGCGTGTACCGTCATGACGAAGGAACGATTGTGCTCGACGGTGAAGAGGTGGCGTTCAAGGCCCCGGTCGAATCGCAGCAGAAGGGCATCAGCACGATCTACCAGGAAGTCAGTCTGATTCCCTATCTCAGCGTGACGGAGAATATCCTGATCGGACGGGAACCGAAGACCGGCCTTGGCGCCATCAACTGGAAGAAAGCACACGAGCAGGCCAGGGCGATTCTCCTGGAGATGGGCATCGACATCGACGTCAGACAGCCGGTGAACGTCTACAGCACGGCGATTCACCAGATGGTTTCCATCGCGCGCGCCGTCTCGATGCAAGCGAAGCTTGTCGTCATGGACGAACCGACGTCTTCCCTGGACGACCATGAAGTCGAAGTCCTGTTCCGCGTTATCCGTAAGCTCAAAGATGACGGGGTCTCCATCATTTTCGTCAGCCACCGGCTGGACGAAATCTATACCGTCTGCGACCGCATCACCGTGCTGCGGGACGGCGAGTATGTGGGCACCTGGCCGATTCAGGAGCTGCCCCAGAACCGGTTGATCGCGCATATGATCGGGAAAAGCGAATCGGAGGCCGCCCAGCTCACCCGCATGAAAGAGACGGAGGACAAGACGGGGGAGAAGGTCGTCGTCAAGCTGGAAGGCATCCGGCAGGGCAACCGCGTGACGGACGTCAGCTTCGAACTGCACCGGGGCGAAGTGCTCGGGCTGGCCGGTCTGCTCGGTTCCGGGCGCACCGAGACCGCGAAAGTGGTGGCGGGCGTCCTTTCGGCTGACAGCGGAACGATCCGTTATGAAGACGCGCCCGTCCGCTTCCGTTCGCCGCGGCAGGCGATCAAGGCGGGCATCGCGATGTGTACGGAGAACCGCAAGACGGAAGGCATCATTCCGAACATGTCCATCCGCGAAAATATTACGCTCGCCAATCTGCGGCAGTTCTCCCGTCTCGGCTTCGTGTCGCGGCGCAAGCAGAATCAGGTCGTGAACGAATTCATCGAGCGGATGGGCATCAAGACGCCGAACGCCGATCAGAAGATCAAGAACCTGAGCGGCGGGAACCAGCAGAAAGTGCTGCTGTCGAGATGGCTCGCGCTGCAGCCGAACGTCCTGATTCTGGACGAGCCGACGCGGGGCATCGATGTCGGGGCCAAAGCCGAGATCCATGCCATCATCCAGGAGTTGGCCCGGTCCGGACTCAGCATTCTGCTGATCTCGTCCGAATTCGACGAGCTGATCCACAACTCCGACCGGATCGTCGTGCTCCGGGACGGACGGGTCATCGGCGAGCTGAAGGGCGGCGAGCGGACGGAGGACAACATCATGAAGCTGATCGCCGAGCACAGCAGCCACAAGGAATGGGGAGGTGAGAAGGCCAATGACGGACACGAATCTGAAGCTGCAGGGAATGAGCGCGTCTGACCGCCGGGCGCTTGCCGCGGGGGAATTGGCCAAACGTTTCGCCCTTCCTCTGGTGATCATCGCCCTTGTGGTCCTGAATGCGGCCGTTACGAACAACTTTCTGTCCACGAACACGATGTGGAACATCCTGCTGCACGTCTCGACGACGACCCTGGTCGCCATCGGCATGACGCTCGTCATCGCGACGGGCGGCATCGACCTTTCGGTGGGAGCCGTCATGGCGCTTTCCGCCGTGTTCTGCACCTTTCTGCTCGATTATCCCGTCGTCGTCATCCTGGCGGGAACGATGCTGTTCTGCGCGTTGTTCGGCCTGTTGAACGGCGTCGTCATTTCCTATATCGGCGTCCAGCCGATCATCGCGACCCTGGCGCTCATGATTGCGGGGCGGGGGATCGCGCAGGTCATTACCGACGGCTACCTGGTGACGTTCACGCACCCCGCGTTTGAAGCGTTGGGCAAAGGGAAGCTGTGGTCGATCCCGGCTCCCGTCATCATCATGTTCCTCGTGGCCGTTCTGGTCTATATCGCCGTCCGCTTCATGACGTTCGGAAGATATGTGGAAGCGGTCGGAGACAATGAACAGGCCGCCAACCTGGCCGGCATCAACGTCAAGAAGATCAAGGTGGCCGTCTATATCCTTTCCGCCGTGTTCGCCAGCCTGGCGGGCATGATCGAAACGGCGAGGCTGGCGGCGGCCGACGCGACCCGCATCGGCGAGCTGATCGAGATGGACGCCATCGCCGCCGTCGTGGTGGGCGGAACGCTGATGACCGGAGGCAAGCCGCGCATCTGGGGCACGGTTCTGGGCGCGGTCCTGATGGGACTCATCACGGCTACCTTTAATATGAATAACATTCCTTATTCGTATTCCCTTGTCATCAAGGCGGTCATCATCGTCGCCGCGATCTACTTCCAGCGGGAGAACAAGTAGCAAGGAGGTGTCAGGCCGTTGAAAAGCGTTGTCAATCCGTTGTCAGGCGGAATCTGGAGAACGTCCGGAGCTTTCCTGCAGAAGCAGGGCGCGCTCGTCGCGCTGATCCTGCTCGTCATCTTTGCGTCCGTCCGGTATGACGCCTTTCTGACCAGCGTCAATATCCTGAACATCCTGAAGCAGAACAGCATGATCGGGATTGTGGCGATCGGCATGACCTTCGTGATCCTGATGAGGGGCATCGACCTGTCGGTCGGTTCGCTGTTGGCGCTGGGCGGAATCCTTGCGGCCATGCTCTCCCCGTACGGCCTTGCCGCCGCGCTCATCGTTCCAATCGTGGTCACCGCGCTGCTCGGCGCTGTGAACGGACTGATCATCGCCAAGATGCGAATCGAGCCGTTCATCGTCACGCTGGCCATGATGATCGGCGTCCGGGGCGTGGTGTACGCGGTGACGAAGGAGAAGACTCGAACGATCGACGACAGCGTCACCGACTTCTTCGTGATGCTGGGGAACGGCACGTTCATCGGAATACCGGTCCCCGTCTGGATTTTCCTCGTCATTTTGGCCGCCGCGGTTTTCATTCTTCGTTTTACCCGGTTCGGCCGCAATGTTTACGCGATCGGCGGCAATGAAGACGCCACCCATCTGATGGGCATCCGCGTGGACCGGATGAAGATCGCCGTCTATACCTTGAGCGGAGCCCTCTCCGGCTTCACGGGCATCGTGCTGGCCGGCCGGCTCGGCGGCGCCGCGCAGCCGGTTGCGGGCAACATGTGGGAGCTGGACGCGATCGCGGCCGTCGTCATCGGCGGGACGCTGCTCGTCGGCGGCCGGGGGAACGTGTTCGGCACCTTCATCGGCGTCATGCTGCTCGGCATTATTCTGAACATCATCAATCTGCAGGGTACGCTCGATTCCTGGTGGCAGCCCGTCATCCGCGGCACGTTTTTGCTGCTCATCGTCATCGTGCAGGCCCAGCTTATCAAGCGCAAGAAGGAACAGAGGAGGCAGTAACATGAGCAGAACTTTGAATGTTGGCAAAATGCTGATCGGCGGACAGGCGAGAAGTTCGCGGGACAACCAATTTGCGGACGTGCTCAACCCGGCGACGAACGAAGTGCTGGACCGCATCCCGCTCGCGACGGCGGAGGATGTGGAAGAAGCGCTGGATGTCGCCCAGGAAGGGTTCCGCATCTGGTCGCGCACCCCGACCCATGAACGCTATGAGATTCTGATGCGCTTCGCTGATCTGCTCAGAAAGCACAAACGCGAAATTGCGGAGATCCTCACGCTGGAGAACGGCAAGCCGCTGGCGCAGGCCGAGTCGGAAGTCGACACGGGCGTCCGGCTGTTCACCGGTTTCGCGGAAATGTCCAAGAGTCTGTACGGCATCTCCGCTCCGCTGGATGCCCAGCCCGGGCTGGAGAAGGATATTTTCTTCACCCGCCGCGAGCCGCTCGGCGTGATGGGCGCCATCCTGCCGTTCAACTTCCCGATCGACCTGTTCTCCCACAAGGTGGCGCCGGCGCTGGCCGCGGGGAACGCGGTCGTCATCAAGCCGTCGATGGAAGCGCCGCTGTCGATCATCCGCGTCACCGAGCTGCTGCATGAAGCCGGCGTGCCGGGCAGCACGATGCAGGTCGTCACGGGCCGCGGTTCCGTCGTGGGCGAAATTTTGGCGAGCAGCCCGAAGGTTCAGATCGTCAGCATGACGGGCGACACGAAGACCGGCATTCGCGTGGCGCAGAACGCGGCGAAGAACCTGTCGAGGACATTCCTCGAGCTCGGCGGCAACGACGCGCTCATCGTCTTCGACGACGCGGATCTCGATCTCGCGGCGGAGCATGCCGCATTCGGCCGGACATGGGCCAACGGCCAATGCTGCTGCGCGAACAAGCGCATGGTCGTGCAAAAGAATGTGGCCGACGACTTCACGCACAAATTGATCGCCAAGTTGAAGGAATATACGATGGGCAATCCGATGGATCCGTCCACCAGGCTGGGTCCGCTGATCACGGAGAAAGCGGCCAACACCGTCAGGCAGCAGATCGACCTGACCCTGTCGCAAGGCGCGAAGCTGGTCTACGGCGGCGAGCGCGTGGAGCATTGTTTCCTCTCGCCGGCCGTGCTCGTTAACGTCAGCAAGGATGCCGACGTGGCCCGCGACCTGGAAATCTTCGGCCCGGTGCTGCCGATCATCACGTTCGGCGACGACGCGGAGGCGGTCGAGATTGCGAACAATTCGATCTACGGGCTGAGCGGTTCCGTCTTCACCCGGAACATCAACCGCGCCATCAACACCGCGTTCAAGATGCAGACCGGACAAGTGGCGATCAACGGCACCGGCTTGTACCGCCCGGACGTCTCCCAATTCGGCGGCTACAAACAAAGCGGCCTCGGGCGCGAAGGGCTGTCCGTCACCCTTGAAGAAATGACCCAGGTCAAAAATATCGCCATCCGCAACGTGCTGGCTTGACGGAGCAAAGAAGGCGAAACCATGCATCTATTCAGTCTGGAAGGCAAAGTCGCCGTCGTCACCGGCGGGAACCGCGGACTGGGCGCGGCCATGGCATTCGGGCTTGCCCAGGCCGGCGCGGATGTGGCCATCGTGCAGCGTTCGCCCGGGGAATCCGACAACGCGGCCCGCATCCGCGATTTGGGCAGACAATGCGAGACGTTCATCTGCGATCTGTCGGACACGTCGAACATTCAGCCGCTCATCCATGACATCAAGGCGAAACTCGGTCGCATCGATATCCTGGTGAACAACGCGGGCGTGCAGCGAAGGTCTCCGTCCGCCGATTTCTCCGAGGAAGATTGGGACTATGTCATGCAGGTCAACGCCAAGTCCGTGTTCTTCCTCTGTCAGGCCGCGGGCAGGGAGATGCTCAAGCAGGGCAAGGGGAAAATCATCAACGTCGCGTCGCTGCTGTCGTTTCAAGGCGGCATCAACGTTCCGGCCTATGCGGCCAGCAAAGGGGCGGTCGCCCAATTTACGAAGACGCTGTCGAACGAATGGGCGGGCAAGGGCGTCAATGTCAACGCCATCGCGCCGGGGTACATGGCGACGGAGATGAACACCGCCCTGATGGAAGACCGGACGCGGTATGAGCAGATTCTGCAGCGCATCCCGGCCGGACGCTGGGGAACGCCGGAAGACATGGCGGGGGCGGTCGTGTTTCTCGCCTCGAGCGCATCGGACTATATTAATGGAGAGATTATTACGGTTGACGGCGGATGGATGGGCCGATAACCAGTGGGGCGCAATCGATGACATTCGGTTGCGTCCCTTTATTCATGCTCTGATTAGCACAATTGACAAAGCAAAGATTTTTCAAAATGCGGCTTAATCTTCATGCTGGGCAGCGATTGAATGAGGACTTTTAGAATTTTTCTTCCTGTAGAAAGACGGACTCACTCCGTCTATTTTTTTGAATGCTTTACTGAAGGAATGGATGTCGGGAAAACCGACATGTTCTGCAATTTCCGATATCGAGTTATTGGTGAACTGAATCAACTCCTTGGCTTTTTCAATTCGCTGCAGCAAGTGATATTGAATCGGACTCATGCCGTATGTCTGTTTGAAAAGCGAAATCAAGTAGTACTTGCTTATGCCCGACATCTTCGACAGTTCCGCAAGCGATATTTTTCTGTCCATGTTATGTTTCAAATGGATTCGAAGCTGCTCCATTTCTTCAATATTCGATACCAAGTGGGGATGATGATTCCAGTAGTTTTCCCGCAAGACGGCATTGAATAATTGCAGGAACAGTCCTTTCATCGTGATTTCGTAATAGGGCAGTTTCATTTGCAATTCTCTGATGATCTCGAAAATCATTTTTTCGATCAGAGCGGGATTTCTCAACCGGATATAGCTGGCGATCGGGGGATTCAAGGATGCCAGTATATCTTCGCGAAACCATTTCATCTCGTCGGGTTTCATATCGCTCAGCGTTTTGAACGAAACTTTGACATCCGGGCTGTCTTCCATGTAAATCAGGTCAAAGTGAAGATGCGGCTGACGGACGGAAGTCGCGCTGATTTTCTGAATGGAATGTCTCTGCTTCGGGCGGAACAAAAACAAGTCCCCCGATTCTCCGTAAAACACCTCGTCTTCAATGACAACCCGTATTCTTCCTTCCTTCACATAAAGCAATTCATAGTCAAACAGCACCCGCTCGGGCAAATGCCAATCGGAGGGGACCACACTGTCCATGGCCACCCGAATATAAGGCGATAACTGATGGATGTTCATGTCGATCTCCCCGATCTTGTTCGTCATGTATTCGCAATATATGACAAAAACTCAATAATCTATCCCAATTACAATGCGTCAAACCTATTTTATCATAACAGTTGAAAAGGGTGAAGCGCTTCCACTTTTCAAAAGAACAACCGAAATTTTTGATCATCAAATTTTGGCATCGATCAAGGGAGGAGTATCGCAATGAACGTATGGCTGCCGAACAGCCCGTTGGGTGGTTTGCCCTTTATCAAAAACGCCCGGAGTCTTCGAGAGTCCAGCTGGGACCGCACCGGAGGAAACCGGGATTTCAAAGTGGTCGAGCCTGGTGAAACTTGTGTTATCGCGGACATCAAGGGGACGGGAAGCATCAAGCACATTTGGTTGACCACGCGCTGCTACGCGCCGCAATACCTGAGGAAGATCATCATCGAGATGTATTGGGACGGCGAAGAAAATCCAAGCGTCAGGTCGCCCATCGGAGATTTCTTCGGGATCGGGCATGCGACTTGCAAACATTACGTATCGCTGCCTCTCAGCATGGTGTTCGGAGAGAAAAGGGGACCGAAAGGCCCGTTCGCGGCAGCCATGAACTGCTATTTCCCGATGCCGTTCTCCGATGGAGCGGTCATCAAGATCATTAATGAAAGCGAGTCCAGAATCGAAAATCTGTTCTATTACGTGGATTACGAGTTGACCGATGAGCCGCTGCCGGACGACGTCGGACGGTTTCACGCCATTTGGAATCAAGAAAATCCTTGCCAGAAAGTCATTCATGAAACAACGATTGAAAATCCTGCGCCGTGGGAGCTTCCCGGAATCAATCTGACCGGTGAAGACAACTACGTGATCCTCGACGCCGAGGGCAAGGGGCATTATGTCGGCTGTGTGCTGAACATCGACAACTTCGATGCATCCAACCAGCAGTACACCTGGCCGGGGGAAGGCGACGACATGATCTTCATCGACGGCGAAATCTGGCCGCCGTCTCTTCACGGCACCGGAACGGAAGATTACTTCAACGCAGCATGGGGATTCCCGAGCGGCGAATATTCCGCGCCTTACCATGGCATTTCGTTGGGAAGCGATGTCCAGGAGCATTTCGGAAAGTGGAGCCTGTATCGCTTCCACATCGAAGATCCGATCCGATTCCAAAAATCGATCAGGGTGACCATTGAACATGGACATGCCAATGATCAAGGGAACGAATATTCCAGCGTTGCTTACTGGTATCAACTCGAGCCGCACAAGCCGCATCCCGATCTGCCGCCGGTCGAGAAGCGTTTGCCGCGCAGATGGCCGGAGCACGGTTTGTGGGATAGATAAACACGGATTCATCAATCAGGGAGGGTGCAAAATGAAGAAATTCCCTCATAAGCTGCGGGTCAGCGTTTTGCTGCTGGTACTGGTCATTGCCGCTGTGTTGTCTGGATGTTCCGGCAACCAGACGCCGTCGGAGAATGCAGCCGACGATGGAGGAAAATTCATTTCGGTACTGGTTGAAGGAGGAAGTCCGGCGCATACGGTCGCGAACCAGACAGCCGAAGATTTCAAACAGATGACCGGGTATGAAGTCAAAATCGAATCGGTTCCGTATATCGGCGTCTACGATAAATTGAATGCCGAGTTGAAAACCAACGAAGGGGCTTATGATGTCGCGACCATCGATATTTTGTGGTTCCCTGCGTTGGCCAAAGGTCTGATCCCGTTGGATGATTTGATGACGGAAGAGGTAAAGGGCGATCTGTTCCAAAGCCTGATCGACGGGGGCACGGTAGACGGGAAAATGCTCGGGATGCCCGTTTGGACAAACGCCAAAATCCTCCTTTACCGAACCGATTTGTTTACGGATCCGAAGGAACAGGAAGCGTTCAAGGCGGCATACGGTTACGATTTGAAGCCGCCTGCCACCTGGCAGGAATATCGGGATGTTGCCAAATTCTTTACCCGGGATACGGACGCTGACGGCGTGATTGACCTGTACGGCACGGCTGTATTCGGAATGAATAACGGCGATTCCGTGGCAAGTTGGCTGGATCATGCGGCGCAAGCCGGAGCCAGACCATTGGTCGTTGATGAAGACGGCAATGCGTTGGTGAACACCAAACCCTATGTGGACGCGCTGGAATTTCTGACGACGATCCTGCAAACGGACAAATCAGCCCCCGAAGGCGCCTTGAACATGGCGTCCTCCGAGATTACAGAGATGTTTTGGAACGGGAAGCTTGCCATGATGCTGGCGTGGGGGCATTTCTTCGTCCCATCGAACGATCCGGGCAAGTCGAAAGCAGCCGGCAATGTCGGCGCAGCCCCGATGATCGGGGGAGAGTCGGGCATTGGCGTTGTTCCGGGGCCATGGTATCAAGTGATTCCAAGCAGTTCCAGGAAACAGGACCTTGCCAAGCAATACGTACAGTTTATGTACGAGCATAACGAGCTTTATATGAAGGCGCTGGGCGTGGCCGCCCGAAAATCGGTCTTTGAACATTACGGCCGGCAATCGGAATATGCCCATTTGCAGGCGCTGCAAACCACGCTGGAAGCTACCCAAACCCAAAATCGTCCCGTGCTTGAACATTGGAACGAAATTGAAAACGAAGCATTGGTCACAGCGATCCAAGAAGCGCTTTCAGGCCGCAGTACGCCGCAAGAAGCGTTGGATAAAGCGGCAGACATGATTAATGAAATACAAGGGAAGTAAGATCGACGGGAAAGTGTGGAGGATAGGTAGTCCTATCCTCCGCTTGCTTCCAAGTATCAGCAGAGGAATGATGTGACATGACGCTGAAAGATCGAAGAGTTTCCATTTTATTTTTCTTGCCGGCTGCCGTTTTCATGTCGCTTTTTTTTATCTATCCGATGTTTCTGCTTGCTGCAAACAGTTTTTTAAGCAATAAAGACACTTCCGAATGGGTTGGATTCCACAATTATATCCATGTGCTGACTTCGAAAAGCTTCCATCAAACGCTGCTCAATACGGTTAACTATGTCCTTGGCGCGGTCACCCTGGAGCTGGCCATCGGCATGATGATCGCCCTGATGTTAAGCACGGGATTTAAAGGGAGCAATGTCATTCGCACCCTCATGCTGACACCGCTCATGATCTCGCCGTTGGTGTGCGGATTGGTCTGGAAATTCATGCTTAATGACCAATTCGGAATATTGAACGTTTTTCTTTACAAGGTCGGGCTGATCGATACCCCTCAGGGGATCTTGTGGCTGTCCGACAGCAGGTATGCATTGATTTCGGTCATGATGGCGGATATATGGCTGACAACCCCGTTCATGATGCTGGTGTTGCTGGCTGGAATCAACGGGATTCCGCAACGTTTGTATGAAGCGGCTCAACTGGATGGAGCCAACAAGTTCCAGCGATTTTGGCATATTACGCTTCCGAGCATCAAATCCGTCATGGTTGTTGCCGTAGTGCTGCGCATGATCGATGCCGCCAGAACGTTCGACATTATATGGGTCATGACCCAGGGTGGACCGAACAATTCGACCGCATTGGTCAGCACGGCAATTTACAAATCTCTTGCCCGATACAATCAGGAAGGCTACGCGAGCGCCATGGCCATTATTTTCATGATCTTGCTGCTCGGGATCTGTTCGGTCTTTCTCAAATACTTCTGGAATCCGGGCAAGAAAGCGTCTTGACAGGAAGGAGTCTTGCATGATGTTACATCCGGCAAGCCATAAGCTCGTGATGCAACGGTTCATCCTGTTTGCGATTTCCTTTGCGCTGTTATGCTTGTTTATATTTCCGTACCTGTATTTGGTGCTGAATTCATTCAAGCCTCCTGGTGAGGTCATCTCGTCAACGCCGACTTTTTGGCCGACGGTTTTTACACTGGAGAATTACATCGCGATGTTTGATCAGTTGGCGATTGGCAAATATTTCGGCAACAGTTTCATCGCATCGGCTTTAAGCACCATCTTGAGCATTTTTCTCGGTTCGCTGGCAGCCTACGGCTTAAACCGATTTCAATCCAAAATCAGCACGGTGTTCTTGCTCATTACCCTCGGAATCCGATTGATTCCGGGAATCAGCGTGGCGATTCCGCTCTATCGCATCATCGGCGATTTCGGTTTGATGGATACACAATTGGCGCTCATCCTCGTCTACTCCAGCATCAATGTTCCATTCGTCATCTGGATGATGATGGGTTTCTTTGACGGCCTGCCCAAAGAACTGGACGAGTCTGCACGCGTTGACGGATGCGGGATGCTGGGGGCGTTCATGCGGATTATTATTCCGATATCAATGCCGGGTCTCGCAACAACCGCCATTTTTAGTTTCATGCTCTCATGGAACGATTTCCTGTTTGCCCTGCTGCTGACCAGCACTTCGGCCAAAACGGTCCCGGTAGGCATTTCGGAGTTTTTGACGGCATACAATCTGGATCTCGGTCCAATGACCGCTGCCGCAGCATTGTTCAGTTTGCCGGTCATGCTTTTTTCATATTTCATGCAGAAGTACATTGTAAGCGGATTGACCATGGGAGCGGTTAAGGAATAAGAGACGATTTTGTCGACAATTACGGGAGCTGGAGGAAATCACTTTGCTTTACAATTATAATACCTACCACAAGTTGATGGTTGACAAAGCCGAGCAGTCGGTAGCGCAAATGAAAGATTTTGTTGCCGAGGATCCCATGCGTATGAAATATCATTTCATGGCGCCTGCCTATTGGCTCAACGACCCGAATGGTTTGATCTATTTCCGCGGGGAGTATCATTTGTTCTATCAACACCATCCCTATTCGGCGCAATGGGGGGCCATGCACTGGGGGCATGCCGTAAGCAAGGATTTGGTTCATTGGAAGCACCTTCCGATCGCGCTTGCTCCAAGTGAAAGCTATGATCTCCATGAACGGGGAGGATGTTTCTCCGGCAGCGCCGTAGATCATGATGGTGTTTTGACGTTGTTTTATACCGGAACGGTTGTTCGGGATGAAAATGTCGTACAGACCCAGTGCATCGCCGCAAGCCATGACGGGATCAGCTTTGAGAAGTATGTCGGCAATCCGGTGATTTCCGGGCCTCCGGAAGGAAACGCTCAGGATTTCAGGGATCCCAAAGTCTGGCGGCATGGAGATAAATGGTATATGGTGGTCGGTTCAAGCAAAGACGGAAAAGGCAGGGCGCTGCTTTACCGGTCGAGCGATCTTTATGTATGGGAGTACTTCAATGTTTTGGCCGAGAGCGACGGAAGCATGGGCACGATGTGGGAATGTCCCGATTTGTTTCCGCTGGGAGACCGCCACGTCCTGATGTTTTCTCCGATGGGAATGGGGGACAGGCAAACCGTCTATCTGACAGGTCAAATGAATTATAAAACCGGTCAATTCACCGCGGAAACATGCGGTCAGGTGGATGATGGATTTGATTTTTACGCTCCTCAATCATTCGAGGATGGAAAGGGCAGAAGGATTATCATCGGCTGGCTGAATTCCTGGGAATGGATGCCGTGGTTCACCCATCATGGTCCGACGAGCCAAAACCATTGGTGCGGTGCCATGTCAATTCCAAGAACGGTGGAAATGGGCGAACATGGACAACTGAAGTTTCTTCCCGTCGAAGAGTTGGCGGTATTGCGCGGTGAACATTATCATGTTGATCGTCTGTTGGTTGCCGGGATGGAGCAAGTGCTTCCGATCGAAGGAGATTGTTTGGAGATTATCGCCGTATTCCGTTTGACGGATTGTGATGCAAATGAATTCGGAATCAAGATGAGGGTTTCGGAGGATGGTCAAGAAGAAACGGTGCTTTCTTATTTGTGCCGCACGGGCGAGCTTCAATTTGACCGAAATCGATCGGACAACTGGAGTCAAGGCATTCGGAAGTGCAGAGTGAATCTCGCTGAAAATGGCAAGTTGAAGCTGCATATTTTTATCGATACTTGTGTGGTGGAAGTGTTCGCCAATGACGGGTATGCCGCGATGAGCAACAACATTTACCCGAAACCCGATCATAAAGGTTTGAAAATCTTTAGCCACGGTGGAAAAGTTGAACTGGAATCACTCGATATATGGAAACTGAAATCTGTATGGCAATAAAGCCATGGAAGTGCATAAAGCATTTTTCAAACCTGCCGAACAGGCAGGTTTTTTCTTCTGTCGAACGGAATTAACAGAAGGCAATTCACAAGACGCACCTCATCCCGGGAGGCCCCCATGCCAACGGCGAACATCGGATTCGAAGAAAAATTGTGGAGCATGGCCGACAAACTGCGCGGCACCATGATGCGGCGGAGTACAAGCATGTGGTGCTCGGGCTGCTTTTTCTGAAATATGTGTCCGATGCCTTCGAAGAGAAGCATGAAGCGCTCGGGAACGAACCGCATGCCGATCCGGAAGACCGGAGCGCATATGCGGCGGTGAACGTTTTCTGGGTGCCGAAAGAGGCGCGCTGGAACCATATCCGGGACAATGCGATGAGTCCGGAGATCGGCCGGGTCATCGACAACGCCATGGCTGCGATCGAGCGGGAGAACCCGTCCCTCAAGGGCGTGCTGCCGAAGGATTACGCAAGACCTTCGCTGGACAAGACCCGTCTCGGCGAAGTCGTCGAATTGTTTTCATTCAAAATCGGGGATCGGGAGAGCCGTTCGAAGGACGTGCTGGGCCGGGTGTATGAATACTTCCTGAACAAGTTCGCCCGCGCGGAAGGCCGGAACGGCGGCGAGTTCTACACGCCGAACAGCGTCGTTCGCCTGCTCGTCGAGATGATTCAGCCGTTCAGAGGCCGCGTGTACGACCCGTGCTGCGGCTCCGGCGGCATGTTCGTGCAGAGCGAGAAGTTCGTGGAGGAGCATCAGGGCCGCCTCGGCGACATTTCCATTTACGGGCAGGAGTCGAACCCGACCACCTGGCGCCTGTGCAAAATGAACCTCGCGATCCGCGGCATCGACGGCAATCTGGGACCGCACCACGCGGACACCTTTCACCACGATCTGCACCCCGACCTCAAGGCAGACTACATCCTGGCGAATCCCCCGTTCAACATCAGCGACTGGGGCGGCGAGCGGCTGACGTATGACGCCCGCTGGACGTACGGGGTGCCTCCGGCCGGCAATGCGAACTACGCCTGGATTCAGCATATCGTGAGCAAGCTGGCGCCGAACGGCCTGGTCGGCTTCGTGCTGGCGAACGGCTCGATGTCGACGGGCACGACGGCGGAATTCGAGATTCGCCGCAAGCTGGTGGACGCCGATCTGGTCGATTGCATCGTCGCCCTGCCGGGACACCTGTTCTACTCGACGCAGATCCCGGTGTGCCTCTGGTTCATCGCGATGAACAAGGCGCCGAATGACCTGCGCGGCCGCCGCGGCGAAATGCTGTTCATCGACGCCCGCAGCCTGGGCCATATGGTGGACCGCACCCATCGCGAATTGAGCGCGGAAGATATCCGCAAGATCGCCGACACCTGCCACGCCTGGCGCGGACAGCCGGAAGCGGGAACGTACGCGGACGTGAAGGGCTTCTGCAAGGCGGCGACGCTCGCGGAAGTGCGGGAGCACGGATACGTGCTGACGCCGGGCCGTTATGTCGGCATGGAAGAGGCGGAGGAAGACGGCGAACCGTGCATGCGGACCGGCTGAGGAACAGCAACGTGTATCCGGGGGACGTCATTTTCACCCATGCGGGGAACATCGGCCAGGTCTCCGTCATTCCCGAGAACGCCAAATACAAGCGGTACGTCGTCTCGCAGCGCCAGTGCTATCTGAGGTGCAACCGCGAGGTGGCCGATCCGGCCTTCATCGCCTACTACTTCAAGTCGCGCGAGGGACGGCACAAATTGCTCGCGAACGCCAATTCCACCGGCGTCCCTTCGATCGTCCAGCCCGTGAGCTACCTGAAGTCCATCAGAATCAAGCTGCCGCCGATCGAGGAGCAGCGCCGGATCACCGCCGTGCTGTCCGGTTTCGACGACAAAATCGAACTCAACAACGCGATCATCCGCAATCTTGAGTCGATGGCCGAGGCGCTGTACAGACGGTGGTTCGTCGACTTCGAGTTTCCGGATGAAAACGGTCAGCCGTACCGGTCAAGCGGGGGAGATTTTGAGCACAGCGAACCGGGGTGAATCCCGAAGGGCTGGGCCGTCCGGAAGCTCGGGGATGTGCTGGAACTGCAATACGGCAAAGCGCTGAAGGAATCCGACCGCATCCCGGGCCCGGTTCCCGTGTACGGATCGAACGGACCCGTCGGCAGCCACCATGAGGCGCTCGTCAAAGGACCGGGCATTGTGATCGGACGAAAAGGCAATACGGGCACCGTCAAGTTTGCAAACAGCGACTTCTATCCGATCGACACCACTTTCTACGTGAAGCTGAAGACCGCGCAGGCGGATGCCATGAACTACTATTATCATCTGCTCGTTTTCCAGGATTTGCGGAAGCTGAGTTCGGATTCCGCCGTCCCGGGCTTGAACCGCAACATCGTGTACATGAACCAGGCGGTTATCGCCCCGGAACGCGTCATTGGCGTTCGAGGCTAGTGTAAGGCCGATCAGAGATTTCATCACAAGCAAGGAACACGAAAACCGAAAGCTGGCCGAACTCCGTGATTCTCTGCTTCCCAAGCTGATGTCGGGCGAGATCCGGGTCTCTGCCGGGGAATAAAAATAAAAATTATTTTAAGGCGCAGCCGAAAAATATATTGGTGGCCAGCGCCTTTTTGTCTTTATTTGAAAAGGGTTGCAACAACAAAAGTAGCACTGGTACCTGATCATCTTCGAAGTGTGAACGGAATGGAAAAGTTGCTGCAAATGAAAAAGTGGAAACTCATGCTATCCGTTGTGCTTGCCGGAATGTTGCTGGCTGCCTGGACGGCGCATGCGGACAGCGGCATCAAGGTCATTATTGATGGAGAGGAAGTCAAATTCGAGAAGAGCCCCGTCGTCGACAACGGCATCACGCTCGTGCCGTTCCGCGTGCTGTTTGAAAGACTCGGGCTTGCGGTGGATTGGGTCCAGGAGACGAAGACCATTGTCGGCCAGGCGGAAGGCATTATCCTGCAATTGTAGCTTGATAATGTCATCAACGGAGAGGAAGTCGAGCTGACCACGGCGTCCCGCGTGATCGACGGTTCCACGTACGTGCCGCTGCGGCTGGTCGGAGAAGCCGAATCGCCGTTGACAAACAACTCGAGTTCGTCCAATCCAAGTGTAATTGAACCGTCTTCTTCCTGTAATATCTTGACCTCAAATTTGACCCCTTGAAGCAACTTTTGTACCAGGGCTTCATTCATGAGAAAAGTGGGGGACTCCGATTGTTTTCGAGGCTTGATCACAACGGGAGACAAGCTCTGAACACGGTCAATGACGCTGGTGAATTGGTTGCGGGCCTCGGTAAACTTCATCTCTGCGAGCATGGTCATCCACCTCACCCCCATACTATCATGTCTTGCGGATCTGTACAATTTGTACATTCTGTACATATGATATTATGGACCTTTCAGAAAATAACCAAACACATTAACAGGTCCTGTAAACATCTCCCTCTATTTTGTCGTCAAGTTTTTAAGGTGAGCGCGCGATTTTTATCGGCATTCCGCAGAAAGGTGGAAAGTTATGAAAGTCCGTTTGTGTTGGGGAGCACTTTTGATGTCTATGTTGTTGTCGGGGTGCCTTGATTCATACAGAACCGATGAAGTGGTCGTTCAAATTCAAGAAGAGCCATCGTCGGCATCGGTTGAAACGAAGGACACTTCCCCCATTTATCTTTACAAGCTGCCGGACCGGTGGGATGCCGCTGCGGATCAGGTGCTTGAGCATGCGGAAGACTACAAGTTTCTCCGATTCGAAGTATCTGACTTGGGAGACTTCCTGAAAATCCGGCGTTTCTGGGGCGAGGAGAACTCCGAAAATTCCGTCATGCTGACGGGATATGCGCGCAAGGACGACGGCCGAATTGAACGGATGTACATTCATGGGAGACAGACGGATTTTGATGAAGCGGACCTTCTCCATCTTCAGCCGTATTATGAGATTTTGATTGAAGCCAGCAATCCCGCCCTTTCGGAAGATGAACGGTCCGATTTGATGAGAACATTGTCTCTTGACGGGGATGTCGCCGCATTGGCCGAACGTTCCGGCACAGATGGCAGCAATACGGTCACGGTCGGAAACGTCAGATACGACGTTGCAATCATCGCTTCCGGCGAGGGGAGAACGTACGCCCTCGTCGCGACGATGGATAAAGATTGCACGGGAAACCGTATCCTCTCGCCGTGTGCGTCTGCTCCTTATACAGATATGGAACAAGCGACGCATGACGAGAAATCGCCTGTCACCCAATCGCTGTTCGTTTTGCCCGATGGCTATCAGACCGTGCAAGCAGACCGTTTCACCTTTGCCGTTCCGGACGGCTGGCATGTCGCGGAGAAGGCGTTGCACGGCGAGTTCTCTTTTCAGATCAACGGGACACCGGCAGGGGAAACCGAGATTTTGGGATGGTTTGATGCGGAGACCTGGAAAGACTTCAAGCCCAATCATACGGATCAATCGGGTTTCGAGCAACGTGACGACTTGTTGGCGGACCAGCGCGGAGATGTCCATGTCTACCGGATTCAGCTGACCCATACGAAGCCGGCCGCCGAAATGGACCCGGAATGGAAATACGAGGAGACCCGCTGGTATGTTGCCGACAAGGAAGACGGACGTGCGTACGGATTTAATTTTGACAGCGAAACCGTGGACGAAAGTGTCATGGAAACAATCGTCTCGTCGTTTCGATTGAACGAAGTCGGGCGCAGCTCTGCATGATGCCGGGCTGCGCCTAAAGGGAAAGATCGTCGGGGTGTACAAGGAGCAGGAAAAACATTTCCCCCTGAACTGCGGTGTTGCGCCGCCATGATACAGGAACCCCGGGGCGTCGGCGGGTCTGGCGAAATGCCAGCCGAATCCGTATGACCGGTTATCCGCGGGGGCGGAAAGCCACAGGTCGTGAAACGCCTCGTCCAGCAATTTTCCGCCTTGCATGACGAATGTCAAGAATTTTGCCATATCCGATGTGCTCGAAACGATGTAGCCATATGGCGCGCCCGCATGATCATAGAAAACGCCGCCTTTTATCGGCCGGCCGAACCATGACCGGTATCCCGGCGCAAGTCCGGCAGCTTCCGCCCCGGCAAAATCGGCGGCCGTGCGATTCATGCCCAGAGGGGCGAAGATCCGCTCCCGCATAAACTCCGCAAACGGGCGATTTGTGACGTTCTCGATGATCGCTCCCAGGAGCAAATAGTTTGCAGAAGTATATGCGTACACCTCGCCCGGCTCATAGGCCAGCTTCACGCCGCTCAGTTTCGCAGCGGCCTGTTGGGGGTGTTGTAAAGTTCCAAGGCATTCTCCATATACGCGTCGATTTTTTTCGTCTGATCCGGTGTGTCCGCCAAGACAACGCGAAGCGGCGACACCATCAAAGCGATGATAAGTGCAACAAGAGCTTTCTTCATTCTCCGGTTTCCTGCTCCTTCCGGGATCCCATCATCTGTGCGGTACAGTATAAATATTGTGGTTTTTTCATCTTCTGTCAACGATGAGTCGAAGCTTTCAAATTGATTGTGTTAATCAAAAAAATGCATAATATTTGACTTTATTCCCAAACAAGAATATTTATAATATAAATTTGATAAGTAATGGTACACAATGTACAAAAAAACAGTTCGTAATAGGGGATGAGAAGTACTGTTGCTCTTTTCATATCCAACCACTGATCCAAATTTGCTAATTCCAGAGTACGTTATTCATGGAACAACAAACATAGGGGTCGAACAAATAAAAAAGCATGGTATCCTTTCCAGAGGGTTTAACGTATTTGGTGAACCCAAAGGGCCATCGTCCCTTGATTTCGGGGAAGGATTCTATTGCACTTTTGATAACGGTATTTGCAGGGCACAGGCGGTTTTATTGTCAATAACGCGTGCTTCCATGTATCGTGCCAAACCGTGCGTGATATCCATTAGGGTTAACCCGGATATCAATCAGGACAGTTCACTAAAATGTGTCTACTTTGATGGGGATAAGAATACAGATGGTTTGGAATGGGCAAGGTTTGTTGTTCATCATCGAGTATTAAAAGATAAGTCGGAATGCACTACGGATATATGCAACGGACATCCTGATCTCGTAATTGGGCCGGTAGCGGATGGCAGGGCAGTTACTGCTTATGCGTTTGATGTATTTAACGGATTGATGAGCCTTGAGGATTTTTATGATGAAATTACCCAAGCCAAATGGTTTCCCGCATATAAACAGATTGTGTTTGGAGAACGGGCCATTAAATATTTGGAGCCGGTATTATAAATCGCTCATATTGTGTATAATCGAATTAAGGTGGTGAAATGCCATGAGCAAGCATACGCAAGATGAAATAGTGAAAATGGCCAAATTGGTCAAAACCGAACTTGTCTCGCTATTGCTTGATTTGGGTCAAGAAAAGGAAAGGGCCAAAGTAATAGCGGAAAGCATTATCAGAGAAGGCATGGACAGCCTCCAAGCAACGTTGGATATGCCATATGGAGGGACATTGCCTCCTGACGAGTTGGCTGAAATGATGCTGACGCAGTATGTGATCAGACGCCAAGGCCATTTCAGTGAAGAAGCCGCAGCCGCTGTGATAACAGTATGAATGTCCCCCGGATGCACCAAGTTCCGGGGGATTTTTTCATCCCTCCAACGCCTTGTCGATTCTCGTCCGCCCGCCGGACCAGATCTTCTTCGCCGTCCAGTCCATCGGCTCGCCGCTCCAGAACGGGTCCGATGCGTCCAGGCCGAGCGGCAGGAAGACGACGGTGCACAGATAGAGGCTGCCCGTGTTCACGTACGGCTCGCCGATCCACGGCTGGTGTCCGCGGAACCCGATGCGGAGCCAGCCGTTTTCGTCGAAGGTGCCCTCCGCCTCAATCATGTTGCGGATGACCGCCGTCAGGGCGGCGCGCACCTGCGGCGCCGGCAGCGAATCCGGAAGCCGGCGCCGCAGGGCGAGCTGGGCGAGCAGGTGGAACGCGCCGAACCGGTAGGCGAGCGAGCGGCCGAGAGGCGGGAAGGTGCCCTCTGGGGAGATGAGCCGCTCCAGCACTTCCGCGTACCGCCGCGCGCGGCGCAGCGCCGGCTCCCGCATCGCTTCCCATTCCGGGTCCTCCGCGCCGACCTCCGCCAAGAGATCGATCAGCATCGGGTGGATGACGAAGCTGTTGTAGTAGTCCCAGTGAAAATGCGGCCCGTCCCCGTACGCGCCGTCGCCGGCGTACCACTGCTCGTGCTGCTTCAGCGCATAGTCGACCCGCATCGGGTCCCAGTCTTCCCCCATCCGGCGCAGCGCCGCCTCGATCAGGGCGGAGAACAGCAGCCAGTTGTTGAAGCACGGTTTCCGGCTCCGGGTCTCTTTCAAAGCCGCGGCGACCTGCCCGCGCACCCGGTCCGGCAGCTTCGCCCACAACGCCGTCGGCGCGCGCAGGATGGCCTGGGCGAGGAACGCCGCGTCGACGATCGGCTGGCCGCCTTCGCCGAAGTTCATCCGGTCGGGCGAATCGGGACGGGTGGCCTGATCCAGCCCTTCCCTCGCGAGCGCCGCGAACCGCCCGCGCAAGCCGTCCTCCGATCCGCTCTCCAGCCAGGGCGTGATCCCGGCCAGCGTCCGGGCGAACGCCTCCAACGGCGCGTACACTTGCCGGTCCGGCGGCCCCTGTACCGGCAGCGAAGCCGCAAGCCGTCCCTCCGCCAGATGTGCGAGCACCGGTTCCGCGATCCTGAGCATCGTCTGCAGCCAATACGTCCGATCCTGAAGCTGCGGCAAAACGTTCCCCTCCCCCGTGCCACTGTGTGCAAATTACCAGAACAGCTCTGTATTGCCTCTCAGCCTGGAGAGCCCCTCCACGAAGTAGTAGTCGCCGTAGATGAGCGACACCCCGATGTTCTGCCCCGCCGGGAAATGGCCGGTGCCGGCAAGGATCAGCCCTTCCTGACCCGGGTCATCCCATGCGCCGTAGTTCACGTACAGGGAGTGCAGAATCTTCTCCGCCGCCTGCCGGTACACCGGCGCCTCATGGGGCGGCACAAGCTCCGCGAGCAGGATGAGGCCGCAGGCGGCGCAGGCACCCGCGGACGAATCGCGATGGCGCGGCGCTTCGGACGGCAGGCGGAAGTCCCAGTGCGGGACGAAGTCCTCCGGCAGATGGGACAGGAAGAAATGCGCGACCCGCTTCGCCGCGTCGAGGAACTTCGGCTCCTTCGCATAGCGGTAGGTGAGCGCGAATCCGTACAGCGCCCAGGACGTGCCCCGTGCCCATGCCGATTCCGGCGCATAGCCCTGCCCGCCGAGCGGCCCGGCCGGCTCGCCCGTGAACGGATCGAACGTGTAGATGTGGTAAACGGAGCCGTCGCCGCGGATGAACGTGGACAGCACCGTCTCCGCATGCGCCCGGGCAATCTGGTGGAAACGGGGATCTTTCGTTTCCTCGGAAGCCCAGTAGAGCAGCGGCAGGTTCATCATGCAGTCGATGATCGCCCAGCCGCTGTTGTCTTCGTTCTCATGCCACGGATTCCAGGCGCGGATGAACCGTCCCTGCAGGTTGAACCGCGCCGCCAGCAGATTGGCCGCGTGCAGCGCGCGGCGCCGGGCATCCGGCTCTCCGAGCAGCTTGTAGCGTGCCAGGCTGGTCAGCGTCCACATGAACCCGATGTCATGGTCCAGCGTGCAGAAATCGTCGATCACCTGGTCGAGCTGCCGCTCGCATTCCTCGGCGATCTGCCGGAACGGCTCGTGCCGGGATTCCCGATACAGCAGCCAGAGCAGCCCCGGCCAGAAGCCGGCGGTCCACCAATGCGGCCGCTCAAGCACATATTTGCCGTCGCGCGTCGCATGGGGGAAACGGCTGCCGATCGTCTGCGACGTGCGGGTCACTTTCTCGTACACCTTGTTCCAGGCTTCGTCCAGCCAGGGGGCATGCGCGGTCATGGGCCATTCTCTCCTCCGTTCATGGAATAAACGAAAATGCAAACACAAGCCGTCCTTCCGATTCGGGCGCGCGAACCTTGAAATCCAGCGCGTGGAACATCATCGTCCCGCCGTCGTGCGCGGCAAACGCCAGCGTCCGCGTTTCCGGTTCCATCAAGCCGCCGTCGTAACGGATACACACTCCGCGTCCTCCGCCGGCACTCAGGACAACACAGCCGTTTCCGGCAAATTCTGGCGGGAAGGGTGTGATGAACCGTTCGACCAGCTCAACCGGCTTGCCGGAGAATCGATACGCGTCCTCCAGCCGCAAAAGCGGAACGCCCGTCTTGCGCCAGACGAACGTGCGCACCCAGCGAGCAAGCGGCGCGTCCGGATAAGCTCCGGAGATGTCGAGCGCGAGCACATCTTCTTCCGCGCCCGTGGCTGCCTCCAGCACGATGGCGCGCCGCTCCGCGCCTTCCCGCTGAACTGCGCCGCCGATGATCGGAACTGAGTGGCCGAGCGAGCTGTTGCCGATAAATGCATACCGCCTCGCGCCAAAATAATCCGCCGTGTACTCCCCGCACCCCAGATCCATCAGGAACGTGTCGCCGTCCGCGTGCAGGATGAAATGGCCGATGTCGTTGTGGTTGTGCGGCTCGCCGTTGTGGCCGCCCTTGGCCGCGAAGAACCAGGTGCGCCCGTTCTCCGCATGGCGGGACAGCAGCCATTGGGCGTCCGGGAACCAGACGGACATCCCGCCCCACGGCTCGCCGGCAAGCTCCGGATCGCGCCACACGATGCCGCGGATCGCGGGCGCCCACCGGCCGCAAGGGTCGGGCCTGAACGGGCCGCGGAGTCCCGCCTGCGGCACGGCGACATCCGGGAACCGCGCGTGCAGGAAATGGAAGAGTCCGAGGTCGAGCTCCGCTTCCGGCAGCGTGTCGGAGAAGTTCGCCGTCTTGCGTCCGCTCATGAAGCAATGCTGCGGGAAGCGGGCGACGGCGGCGACCTTGTCCCGGGAGATGAGGTCGATGGCGCCGTGCGTCCTCTTCTTCAGCAGATCCGCAAAATAAACGAAAAACCCGAACCCGTAAGCCCAATAGCCGTACCCTTCCTGGCAGACCCCGTCATCGGCGAATCCGTCCAGGTAGCAGTCGAGAGAAGCCAGCGCTTTCTCCAGCACGCTTGCCAGTTCCCGAGCGTCATCCATCAGATAGATCGCCGCCGCTCCGACCGATCCGGCGCATACGGCGGACCAGTTGTGCCGCGCGTCCTCCCAGCCGAACGGCCCCCGGTTCAGGTACGGATCCAGCACTCTGCGGCGCACTTCGCGGTCTATGCGGCTTGCGATTCGCTCCGGCAGGTGCTGCCGGGTGAGGGTCAGAATTTCGGCCAGCGCGAAGGCGGTCTCCGCGGCGAACAGATCGACGTGCGTCTCCGGGTCCCGGCCCGTCAAGTGGGCAGGCAGGCACCAGGTGTACTCGTCGCAGATCGACCACAGCGTATCGTACAGCGCCTCCCGGTACGCGGTGTCTTCCGGGTACAGCACGTCCATCATCGCGAGGACGGTCAGCCGCGTCCGCTTCTCGAAGTACGGCTTCTCGTAGGGCAGGCGGGAGCCGTCCACTTCGAACCGCCTGAACAGCGACCAGGGCAAATGGGGTAGGGGCCGCTGGAGAAACCGGTCCGCTTCTTCCTTCATTTCCTCCGCCATGCGCCGGATATCGGAATGGGCGAAAGCCCGCTCGCGCCACGCCGCGGCGCCGTCCGGGAACAGCAGCCGGCTGTTGTCCGCAGGCGCAGGCGCGCCGCGCAGGATGCGAAAAATCGCTTCCTTGTTCATCTCGCCGCCGCCCCCGATCTCCGGTATTCCATCGGGGTGACCCCGACGATGGACTTGAACGTCTTGATGAAGTAGCTCTGGTTGTCGTACCCGAGCATGTCGCCGATCTGCCCGACCGAATATGCCGTCGTGTCCAGCAGCTCCCGCGCCCGGTCCATCTTCATCCGGATGACGACGTCCGTGAACGTCTCGCCGGTTTCCTTCTTGAACATCCGGCTGAAATAGCTCGGGTTCATGTGCAGATGGGCCCCCACGTCGTCCAGCCCGATTTTCTTGTCCATGTTCGCGGTGACGTATTGCAAGGCCTGCAGAATCTCCGGCCGGCTGCCGGTCTGCAGGATGCCGTCGACGACGGGGCGTAGCGACCTTAAGTATTCGACAAGCCAGATTTCCAATTCCGACAGGGAGTCAATCTCGAAGATTTCCCGGTGCAGGGCTTCCGCCGTGAAGGGCGGCTGGAAATACTGCAACGCTTGGACTTTCAGCTTGAGATCGAGCGCCAGCTTCAACACCCAGTCCTTGATCACTTCGGGAGGACGGGGATTGTCCCGGATAAAGCCGATCCATCGCCGGACGACGGCGGACAGCGCGTCCGCCTGCCGGTCGAGCAGCGTGTTCCGGAACTCTTCCTTCGCCCGGTCGTAGTAGCGGAACAGCTCGATGCCGGCATAGGCCGGCGGATGTTTTTTGACCACGGCTCCTTCTTCCAGATAGAAGCGCTGGCCGCCGCAGTCGAGCAGGTCCGCCAGCTCCTTCTGCAGTTCCCGCGGCGCGGCGCACCGCTCGCCGATGATGAACGACATCGACAGTTTCAGGGTGCGCCTCAGATGGTGCAGCACGTCCCGGACGCAGGCCGCGGCTTCGTCGTGCGGGTTGACTTTCAGGCTCCGCTCGAAGGCGAAGACGAAGATCGACCGCCGCGCGCTGTAGGAGAAATGCGCGACCTCCGGGCGCCCGGACGTGATCTCGTCGATGACGTTGTGGATGGCGTAGCGGAGCACATCTTCGTCCAGAAACCGCTTCCATGCCTGCCGCATGTGATCGACATGCGCCAGCACCGGGAGGAAGACCGCGTCGTCCGTCCGCAGGCCGAACGACTTCAGCTCCTGCAGCCACGCTTCCGGATGCAGGATCGGCTGATGGATGGTGCCGCGGATGAACGCCTCTTTCATTTTCTCGCGGCTCCGGTCCAGCATGCGGCGAAGCTGCTCCCGCTGCCGGCTCGCAAGCCGCTCCTCGTCCAGGGAGGACTTGAATCGGCGGAGCAGGGCGTCAAGTTCCGTCGGATCGAGCGTATCCTTCAGCAGATAATCCTGCACTTTCAGCTTCATCGCCTGCTGGGCGTAGTGGAACTGGGAATGGCAGGACAGGATCGCCGCCCGGACGTTCGGGTTCATCTCCCGTATGCGCTCGATGAGCGTCAGCCCGTCCATGTCCGGCATTCCGATGTCGGTAATGACGATGTCCGGCATGTCGCGGATCGCGTGGCCGAGCGCGTCCTCTCCGTCCATGTGCAAGGTCGGCGGCGCCATGGTCTGAGTCAAGTCAGCGTGGGCACCTTATTGGGGATGCTGGATCACAACCGAAAAAAGAGCCAATCCCTTGTTAGCGGTTTCAGTTTTTCTTCCTTCAGGAACTGCTCCAGATCCCTGGTATC
>Ga0310840_100183_pt1 | contig 65115 bp, 62 predicted proteins | sample SM_ome_8_FD_201304 | JGI IMG/M metagenome (GOLD analysis project Ga0310840, IMG submission 201304) | Sorghum-adapted microbial communities enriched on stacked mutant (SM) sorghum from Joint BioEnergy Institute, Emeryville, California... ...
GACGGGGCCATCGCCGGCATGCTCGCCGGCCACGTCGCGCTGGCGCTCGCCGGGAACGTGCCCTGCCCGGTGGCCGTCGTGCGCGGCGCGGGCCCCGAGGCACCGCCTCCGCGCCGCGGCCCCGTGGTCGCGGGCGTCGACGGCTCCGCCACGGCCCGGGCCGCCGGCCTCCTCGCGGCGGACCTCGCCGCGCGGGCCGGCACCGAGCTCGTGCTCGTGCTCGCCTGGACCGAGGTCGTCGATGCGGACGGGCGCCTGCGCCGCCGGGTGGACGAGGTCGGCCACGAGCGGGAGGCGGGGGAGCGGCTCGCGGCCGAGGCGCGCGCCGTCGGCGGGGCCCACCCCGGCCTGGACGTGCGCACCGAGCTGGTGCACGACACCCCGTTGCGGGCGCTCCTGCACCGTGCCCCCGACGCGCGGCTGCTCGTGGTCGGCCACCGCGGCCACCGGCCGGCGCGCGGCCTCGGGCTCGGCTCCACCAGCCGGGCGCTGGTCGAGTTCGCGCCCTGCCCGGTGGTGGTGACCCCGCCCGTCCCGGACGGCGCGGGCCCGTCGTGACCCGGGCCGGTCAGCCGCCGGTCAGCCCGGCGCGCACCGCGTTGGCGTAGCGGTCGTCGACCAGGACGGGGGTACGGCCGGCGGCGTCGAGGATCGAGGCCGCGATCGAGGCGCGGTAGCCGGAGCCGCAGTACACCCACACCTCGCCCTCGGGCACCTCGTCGAGCCGGGCGGTGAGCTCGTGCAACGGGACGTGCACCGAGCCGGCGACCGCGCCCGCGGCGCGCTCCTCGTCGCGCCGGGTGTCGAGCACCGTGATCCGGGATCCGGGCGCGGCCAGCGCGGCGGCCAGCCCGGGGAAGTCGCTGACCGGGTAGGAGCGCAGCGGATCCCCGCCGGCGAGCCGGCGGATCTCGCCGCAGGCGGCGCCGGACAGGTGGTCGATCCCGATCCGGACCAGCTCGCGGCGGGCCTGCGCCACCTGCTGCGGCGACTCCCCGATCAGGGTGAGCGGGGCGTCCCACGGGTGCAGCCAGCCGAGGTAGGTGACGAAGCTCGCAGACAGCTCGAACCCGAGCGAACCGGCCAGGTGCGCGGTGGCGAACGCGCCGCGCGGCCGCAGGTCCACCACCCACTCCCCGGCGGCGGCCCGCCTGCGCAGCTCGGCGGGGTCGACCGGTTCGGGCGGGGAGAGGTCGACCGGATCGGGCCCTCGCCGGTTGAGCGGCGCCATGTGGACGTAGTAGGCGGGGTGGGCCCCGAGCCCGGCGATCAGCGTCTCGACGAAGTCGGGCTCGGACATGACCAGCGCGGGGTTCACCCGCGCCTGCGCGCCGACGGTGGAGGCGCCGCCCGCGGTCGGGGTGGCCGCGCAGAAGCTGCCGAACCCGTGGGTGGGGTAGACCGGGGTCTCGGCGGGCAGCTCGGCGGCGAGCCGGCGCACCGAGCGGTACTGGGCGTGGGTGAGCGGGCGCGTGTCCTGCGGGCTCACCAGGTCGGTGCGCCCCGTGGCGCCGTAGAGCATCGAGCCGCCGGTGAACACACCCCGGGCCCGCCCCGCGGCGTCGAGCAGCACGTAGCTCACGTGGTGGTGGGTGTGCCCGGGGGTGTGCACCACGCGCAACCGCATCCGGCCGGCCTCGAGCACGTCCCCGTCGAGGACCTCCTGGTGCTCGAAGCGCAGGTCGTCACCCGCGCCGAGCACGTAGGTGGCCCCGGTGGAGCGCGCGAGCTCCAACCCGCCGGAGACGTAGTCGTTGTGCACGTGGGTCTCGACCACGTGGCTGAGCCGCAGCCCGGCGGCGTCGAGCCGGGCGGTGAACCGGTCGATGTCGCGCTGCGGGTCGACGACCACGGCGGTCCGCCCGTCGTGGGCGAGGTAGCTGCGGTCGCCGAGGCCCTCCGTCTCGACGGTCTCGACGTGCAGCGCCGCCACCGGGTCGGTGGGGGCGCCTCCGGCCGGTGTCGCCTGGGTCATCACGGGCCCCTTCCGACGGGCGGACTTCCGCTCCGTCCGGCTCGTCCGCCGAGCCCGCGCCGTTACCCCGCCGCGGCCTCGAGCAGGAGGTCGGCCAGCTCGGCGGGACGGGTGAGCATGCAGTCGTGGCCGGTGCGCAGCTCGCGGACGCGGGTCGGCGCGCCGTCGGGCCGCGCCGCGGGGGCGGGCCTGCGTTGCATCCCGGGCGGCTCGCTGCCGACGCACAGGACGTAGGTCCGGGGGATCGACGCCTGGGCCGGGTTGTCCAGCTCGGCGGGTTCGGCGAAGCAGCGGACCGACTCGTCGCCCAGCGTGGTCTCGAGCCGGGCCACGTCGTCGGGGTCGGTGACGCCGAACAGGCCGATCGGCGCGGGGAGTGCGGCCGGCGGCGGGATGCGCCACGGCTCGTCGCCGCCCGAGGCCGCCTCGATCATCGGCCGCGTGGCGGGCACGACGTCGACGACCGTCTCGCCGTGCTCCGGCACCAACGCGTCGACGTACACCAGGCCGGCGAGGCGTTCGGGGATCCGGTTGGCCACCGACGAGATCACCATCCCCGCGTAGCTGTGCCCGACGAGGATGACGTCGCGCAGGTCCTCGGCGAGGACGAGCCCGACGACGTCGTCGACGTGGGTGGTCAGTCCGACCTCGGGGCCCAGCAGGTGCGCCTTGTCCCCGTGGCCGGTGAGCGAGGGTGCGAGGACCCGGTGGCCCTCCGCCGCGAGCAACGGGGCGACGCGCCGCCACACCCGCCCGTCGTGCCACGCGCCGTGGACGAGGAGGTACGTGTGGTGTCGGGTCGGCATGACGGCCCCTTCTCGTTGAGCGGTTGGGCGCGCGGGCCGCGTCCCGGGCACGAAGGCTAGGCAGCCGATGGGTACCCATCGGTGACGTCCGGTCGGTGAGCCTGCGCCCCGGCCCTGCTCCCCGGCCCTGCCTTCCTCGCCGACTGCTCCGTAAAGCTGGTGATCGAGGTCGTTGCGAGCAAGCGGGCGGTGGTCACGATCTTCGCCCTCTCGGCCGCTCCCTCGTGGAGCCCAACGCGGCGCTGACGGAGTGGGCGAGGGCGGATGGCGAGGCCGTCGTCGCCTTCCAACGGGCGCGGTCCGACCCTCCGGGGGCACCCGCGACCCGGGAGTACGGCCGAGGCGGTGCGCAACCTTGCCACTGAGCGGCAACGAATGCTGGGGTCGGCCGGCGGACGCGGCCAGGATGGGCTCGGCACGACAGGTCGCAGGAGGGAGTCGCATGCCGCGGGACACGGTCGAGTCCGTGCGCGTCGAGGAGGTCGAGCTGATCTACCGCGTCGTGGGAGACGGTCCGGAGCTGGTGGTGCTGCTCCACGGCTGGCCGCAGACGCGCGCCTGTTGGCGGAAGGTCATCGGCCCGCTGAGCCGCGGCCGCACGGTGGTGGCCCCCGACCTGCGCGGGTACGGCGACTCGGGGCTCGCCGCGACCGGGTACGGCAAGCGCGCGACCGCGCGCGACCTGAGCGGCCTGATCCGGGCGTTGGGCCACGAATCCGCGATCGTCGTCGGCCACGACCGCGGCGCGCGGGTCGCCCACCGCTGGGCGCTCGACCGCCCGGCGGAGATCGACGCGCTGGTGCTGCTGGACATCTTGCCGACGCGCGTCGTGATGGACTCGTTCGACCGCGACTCGGCGAGCGCGATGTTCCACTGGTTCCTGCACCGGCACACCGACCTCGCGGAGACGTTGATCGCGGGCGACGTGGAGGCCTACCTGCGCCACTTCCTCGGCGGGGTGGTCGCCTCCGGGGCCGTCGACGAGGCGACGTTCCGGCACTACGTGGCCGCCTTCAGCGACCGGGCGCACCTGCGCGCGTCGCTGGAGGACTACCGGGAGGGCTTCACGTCGGACCTCGAGCTCGACGAGGCCGACCACGCCCGCGGGGTGCGGGTGCGGGCCCCGCTGCTCGCCCTCTGGGGCGGCCACGGCGGCCTCGCCGGCCGCGACGTCGTGGGGATCTGGAAGGAGCACCACGCCGATCCGGCGGCCGTGAGCGGGCACGCCCTGCCGTGCGGCCACTACCTCCCCGAGGAGGCGCCGCAGGGCGTCGTCGACGCGGTCGAGACGTTCCTCGCGCACCTCGAGCCGCGAGCGGGCGCGGCGTCGTGACCGTCCTCGACCTCTCCGCCGAAGAGCTGCTGACCACGACCCGCGCGGTCCGCCACCGCCTGGACCTGGACCGCCCCGTCGACCCGGCGCTGCTGCGCCGGTGCGTCGAGATCGCGCTGCAGGCGCCGAGCGGGCGCAACGAGCAGGGCTGGAACTTCGTGATCGTCACCGAGCCGGAGCGGCGCGCGGCGCTCGCCGAGCTGTGGCGGCGCGGCCTCGGGCAGGGCGACAGCTCGATGTCCGAGGCGGCGCTGCGCCGCGCCTACCGCACCCCGGGCTCGATGGAGAAGGTGTGGAGCGGGCTGCGCCACCTCGCCGCGAACCTGCACCGGGCGCCCGCGCTGGTGGTGCCGTGCATCGAGGGCCGCACGGACGGGCTCGGCGCCGACCGGCAGGCGAGCCGCTGGGCCTCGCTGCTGCCCGCGGTGTGGAGCTTCATGCTCGCCGCCCGCTTGCACGGTCTCGGCACCGTGTGGACCACCGGCAACATGGCGGTGGAGCGGGAGGTCGCTGAGCTGCTCGGGATCCCGTACGACTCCGTCATGCAGGCCGCGGTCATCCCGGTCGCCCACACGATCGGCACGGAGTTCACGCCCGCGCCCCGGGTGCCGGTCGACGAGGTCCTGCACTGGAACAAGTGGTAGCGGACCGAGCTCTGCGCGGGGTGGCCTGCTGACTGCCTGGTCGGCCCGAGCGCGCGGGGCGGTTGCCGGCCACCGCCGGGAACAACCCGCACCGGTTGCGCTCCGAGACGGCGTTCGCCACGCTCTGCGCCGCCGCACCCTCGCCGTCTCCTCCGGGCGCAGCGCCGGCACCGGCTCAACCGCGGCGGCGACCGACGAGCGAACGCCGCCCTCTAGCGGATCGTGCTCACCCGCCGCTATTCCGCGTGCGCGGCGCCACCAGGAGGCAGCCTCACTCTCAGGTTCCGCGGAACCTGGTTTTCGTTGTTCCCCGTGCGCGGCTCCGGTGGGCCTCCTGGTGGCGCGGCGGATTGTGCGGGGCCGCTCCTCGCAGGTCAAGGGCGCCTGTGGGCGTCCGCTCCCGGATCGCTTCCCGACCCTTGACCTGCGAGCGTCTGCGGCCCCCTTTCGGGGAGGAATTCGCCGGGCAGGTTGGAGGCCTGCCCGTGTTCGCGCGGCGCCGCCAGGAGGCGGCTGCGTCGAATCTCGGGTTCCGCGGAACCTGATCCGCGCCCCCAAAGCTGTCGCACCCGGGTGTCATCCTCGCCTCACACATCCGGTGAGGGAGAATCCGATGTGCGGCACGGTCGACCCGTTCCCCCGGTTCGAGGCCCTGAGTGATCGCGATGTCGAGACCGGGTTGCTCGGTATCGCGGGGTACATCGCTGCTTGCTGCTCGACGACCGGACCGGCCTCCGATGCCCAGGTGCGGTCACTCACGGCGCGGGACGGAGAGCGGTGCCAGTTCCCCGGCCGCCCCTCGGCCGGTGGCACCCGGCCGCAGCGGGCTCGTTGCGAACGGGCGTGCCCCTGAGCCGGGTACGGCCGTCCGCGCAACCACGGAATTCGGTGGTGAACCCGACGCAACCACCCACCCGCGGCGAGGAGCCGGAATGCACCGGACCACTCGCCGCGGACGCACCTCCCTGGAGGGCGAGGCCTCAGACCGCGGTCAGCCCGCCGTCGACGAGGATCTCGACGCCCGTGACGTAGGAGGACTCGTCGCCGGCGAGGAACAGCACGACGTCGGCGACCTCGCGCACCTCCCCGGCTCGCTTCATCGGCACGCCTGCGATCTGCTTCGCCCGCCAGACCGGGTCCGCGGAGCCGCGGGAGGTGCGCATCGGCGGCAGCATGCCGGGCGCGACGGCGTTGACCCGGATGCCGTCGTCGGCGTAGTGCACCGCGGCGGTCCGGGTCATCGACTTCACGGCGGCCTTCGATGCGCCGTAGCCCAGGTGCACGCCGAGCTGGCCGATCGAGGCCGAGATCGACGACAGGTTCACGATCGAGCCGCCGCCGGTGCGGGCCATCGCGGCGGCGCCGTGCTTGATGCCGAGGAAGACGCCGCGCGCGTTGACCTGCATGAGCCGGTCGTAGAACTCGGTGCTGGTGAGGTCGGGGTCGAAGGTGCCGCTGATCCCGGCGTTGTTGACCAGCACGTCGAGCCGCCGGTACCGGGTGAGCACCTCCTCGATGGCGGCGACCCAGTCCGGCTCGGCGGACACGTCGAGGTGCAGGTGCATCGCCCGGCCGCCGTCCGCGCGGATCTTCTCGGCCACCGCGGCCGCGTCGCCGCCCTCGACGTCGGCGATGACGACAGTCGCGCCCTCCCGGGCGAACGTCTCGGCCGTGGCCCGGCCCATCCCGCCGGCGGCGCCGGTGATGAGGGCGATCTTGTCAGGCAGTCGCATGGCGGTTCCTTCCTCCGGTCAGCGGGTGGGCGGACGGCTCCTTCGGCGCGGTGCGGGCCCGCCGGCCCTTGATCGTCACGGCGAGGATGCAGACGGCGGCGGGGACGAGCAGGTTCAGGAACACCTGGCGGTAGCCCAGGCCCGCGGCGACGAGCACGGTGCCCGCGGCGGCGCCGCCGATGGCGCCGAACCGCGCGATGCCGGTGGCCCAGCTGGTCCCGGTGGCGCGGATCGAGGTGGGGTAGAAGGCGGCCGACAGGATCGGGAAGCCGGTGCCGACGGTGTTGGTGAACATGCCGAGCACGAACACCAGCGTGCCCAGGACGACCACGTCCTGCGGGGCGACGGCGATGAGCACGACCATGACGGCGGCGCAGCCCATCGCGGCGACGAGCGTGCGGTGCAGGCCGAAGCGGTCCATCAGCACGCCGATCCCGAGGTTGCCCAGCGTGCCGCCGGCCTGCAGCAGCAGCCCGATCGTCGCGGCGGCGGTCAGGGAGAAGCCGACATCGGTCATGAGGATCGGCAGCCAGCTGTTGGTCAGGTAGACGATGAAGAACGCCGCCACGAACCCGAGCCAGATCGTGAACGTCCCGAGGCGGAAGCCGCGCGCCACCAGCCCGGCGACGGGCAGGCCCGGCGGGACGGGCGGCTCGTCGAGCAGGAAGCGGGTGCCCGGCGCGACGGGCTCCGGCACGACGCGGCGGACCAATGCGGCCAGCTCGGCGTGGCGGGCCTCGTGGCGGGCGAGGTATTTCGGCGACTCCGGCAGCAGCGCCGCGACGACGGTGGCGTAGGCGACCGGGAGGACCCCGCCGACGACCAGAGCCCAGTGCCAGCTCGCGATCTGCACGGCCGCGCTGGTGAGGTAGCCGGCGAGCGCCCCGCCGAGGGTCATCCCGCAGTAGGTGAGCGCCATCATCGCGGCGCGCCGCCGGGCCGGGGCGAACTCGCTGACCAGCGTCGTGGCGTTGGGCAGGGCCGCGCCGAGCCCGATGCCGGTGAGCAGGCGCAGGATCGAGAACGACAGCACGTCGGTGGTGAGCGCGGTCGCCACGCTCATCAGCCCGAAGAACACCAGCGAGGCGATGATGACCCAGCGCCGCCCGACCCGGTCGGCGAAGGGGCCCGCGACGAGCGATCCGATCGCCAGGCCGAGCAACCCGCTGGTGACGACGGGGCCGAGCTCGCCCTTCGTGAGCCCCCAGTCGTCGAGCAGCGAGGGCGTGATGTAGCTGACGATGGCGACGTCGATCCCGTCGAGGGTCGCCACTCCCAGGCAGAGCAGCAGGACCCGGCGCTGGAACGGGCCGACCTTGTGCCGGTCGATGAGGCGTTGCAGGTCGAGAACGGGTGGTGCGGTCATCGGGTCCTCCGTTGGACGGGGCGGGGCGAGGCAGCGGGGGTCAGCGACCGGCCGCCTCGAGGTTCGTGGTCCAGGACGCGGGGGAGTAGCCGGTGCGGTCGAGGACCGCGGCGCCGGCGTCGAACGCGAGCCGGGCCGCCTCCGCGGCGGGGCGCGCGTCGAGGTCGTCGGAGAAGACCTCCACCGACGCGGGCGCGTGGACGCCGCGGTCGCGCAGCGCGCCGAGCAGGCCGAGCGTGTCACCGGTGCCGTGGCCGGGCAGCTGCCGGCGGTGCCGTGCCTCGTCGGCGAGGTCGGGGCCTGCCTCGGGCAGCACGTCGCACAGCTGCAGGGAGGTGATGGCGGAGGCGGGGACGCCGTCGAGGTCGGCGGGGGTGGCGCCGGAGCGGAACCAGTGCCACAGGTCGATCACGACCCCGCTGTTCGGCCGACCCGCCGCGGCCACCACCTCCCACGCCTCGCCGAAGGTGCGCACGTGGCTGTAGGGGAGGAACTCGAAGCCGACGAGCACGCCGTGCGCGGCGGCGCGGTCGCACAGCGCCCCGAACGGCTCGACGAGCTCCGCCGTCGGGTGCTCGAAGAACATCGGGACGTTGAGCTGCCGGACCCCGATCCGGTCGGCGAGGCGGAACACCGCCTCCTCCACCCGGTCCTCGCCCGCGGCCCAGTCCCAGGTGTGCTCCAGCTCCAGGACGCGCAGCCCGTGCCGGTCGAGCAGGTCGCGGATCTCCTCGTCGGACATCCCGGAGTCGACGTAGTCCGCGACCCGCAGCCCGAGGCCGGTGAAGCCGGCCGCCGCCGCGGCCGCCGCCCGGCTGGGCAGGTCGGCGAAGCGCAACGTGTTGGCGCTGCACGTGAGCGGGGCGGTCATGTCAGCCCTCCGCGCGCAGCGGGACGCCCGGCGTGCTCGACCCGGCGAGCCACTTCGCGCCCTCGTCGTAGAGGCGCTCGACCGCCTCCCCGGTGAGCCCGGGCAGCCCGGTCATCACCGCGAACCCGGCCTTGGTCTGCACGTAGCCGAGGTGGCGGTAGCCGACCGGGAACCGGGCGAGCAGCTCCGGGTCGAGCGCGAGGGAGGCGGCCGGGTCGACCGGATCGAGGCGGTCCTTCTCGTAGATCGGCTGTCGCCGTACGATCTTCCACGCGCCGTCGGTGTCGCGCCGGCAGAAGTCGTAGAACCGGCCGGTGCACACCACGTCGACCTCGACCCCGTCGACGGTCGCGCGCTGGTTGATCGTCATCTTCGTCTGGGCGATCGCCCGGTCCTCGACGACGTCGGCGGAGTGCCCGCCGAGGAAGTGCAGGATGCTCACCCCGCTCTCGAAGCCCGCCTTGCTGCGCTCGATGAACTCCGTCGCCGGGCCCTGGAACCAGGTCGCGGTCATCCACCCGTCGGCGTCCCACACCGTGGCGAAGCGGTCCCAGTCGCCGGCGTCGCGCCACACGGCCCAGTTGTCCACCAGCTCACGCAGCGCCAGCCGGTCGTCCTGACTCGTCGACACGCTTCCTCGCCTCCTCGTTCGGTCGTACGTGGTCTCAGTCGATGCGGGGGGCGAGCTGCGTCCCGGCCGCGACGTGGAGGGTCTCCCCGGTGATGGCGCGGGCGCGGTCGGACAGCAGGAACGCCACCGCGTGCGCCACGTCGACCGGCTCCACCAGCCGCCCCAGCGGCGACGCCGCGGTGAACCGCCGCGCGTAGGCCTCGACGCACTCCTCGTCGCCCTTCACGGCGTTGAACGGGGTGCGCAGGAAGCTGGGCGCGACGACGTTCGCGGTGACCCCGAGCGGGCCGAGCTCGCGGCAGGCCGCGCGGGTCATGCCGACCAGGCCGGCCTTGGACGCCGAGTAGGACGCGGTCGAGCCGCCGCCGAGCCACACGCGCGAGCCGATCGACACCACCCGCCCGCCGCCGGCGCGCCGCCACGGCGGGATGCAGTGCTTGATCATCAGCGCCGCGCCGGTCAGGTTGACGTCGAGCGTGGCCTGCCAGTCGCCCAGCTCGAGGCCCTCCACGGAGTGCTGCGGTTCGACGCCCGCGTTGTTGACCAGCGCGTCGACCCGGCCCCACGCCGCGTCGACCCGCCCGACCGCCGTGCGCACGGACTCCTCGTCGGTGACGTCGACGGGCACGCCGAGAACCCGGTCGTCACCACCTCGATCGTCACCGAATCCGGCGGCGGCTTCCACCGCCCCGTGCCGGTCCAGCAGGGCGACGCGGAAGCCGTCGCCGACCAGGACCCGCGCGATCGCGGTGCCCAGCCCGCCCGCGCCGCCGGTCACGATCGCGACCGGCGCGCTCACGACGCGCCGACCTGCGGCCGGGCCCGGGCGGCGAACCCGACGATCTCGCGGGTCAGCGCCTCGGGCATGGACAGCACGGGGGAGTGGCTCGACTCGAGCTCGCTCACCGTCCCCAGCCGGGCGGCCAGCGCGCGCTGCACCTCCGGCGTGCAGGCTCGGTCGAGGGGTGCGGACGACGAAGTGCGACGGGACGTCCCGCCACGCCGCGCGCGTGACCAGGGTCAGCGCGACGAACCCCCAGCGCAGGCCGGGGGCGATGCCGTGGCGCGCCCAGAGGCCTTCGGGTTCCGTCCGTCCAGTGGCAACACGGTCCCGCTCGCGCCCCTGCGCGTGTTCGGCTCCGGGTTCGTGCAGCGCACCGCGGTCGTGAGGGTTCGGTCTCATCGTCGGGACCTCCTTGGTCGCGGGAGATCCTGCGGCGTGGTTCGGGCCCGCCGCCAGGAATCGTTGCCATCCAGTGGCAATGCGGCGGATACGCTCTGGTCGGTCGACGGCGAAGGAGGCGGTGTGGCGGGTCGGACCAGTACGCCCGGGCAGAGCGTGTCGCGGCGGTTGCTCGCCGTCCTGGACTGTTTCGACGTGGCGCACCCCGTGCTGTCGCTCACCGAGGTGGCCGCGCGCAGCGGTCTGCCGATCTCGACCGCGCGCCGGCTCATCACCGAGCTGCGCGAGTGGGGCGGGCTGGAGCGTCTCCGCGACGGCCGCTACCGGATCGGGATGCGGCTCTGGACGGTCGGGAGCCTCGCCCCGCAGCAGCGCGGCCTGCGGGAGGCGGCGCTGCCCGCGATGCACGACCTGTTCCAGGCGACGCAGGAGAACATCCAGCTGACGGTGCCCGACGGCACCGAGGCCCTGTGCATCGAGAAGATCTCCAGCGACCGGGCGGTGTCGACGATGACCCACGTCGGGGGCCGCCTCCCGCTGCACGCGACCGGGGTGGGCAAGGCCATCCTCGCGTTCTCGGGCAAGCAGCTGCTGCGCGCCGTCGTCGACGCGGGACTCGCCCGGATGACGCCGCACACGATCACCGAGCCCGGTCGGCTCGCCGCCGCGCTGGCCGAGGTCCGCCGCACGGGGGTGGCCTACTGCTACGAGGAGATGACCTTGGGTGCGGTGTCCGTCGCGGCGCCGGTCCTGTCCGTGGACGGGCGGGTCCGGGCGGCGCTCGGCATCGTGGCGCACTCCCGCGCGGCCGTCGACCGGCTCGCCCCCGCCGTGCGGACCGCGGCGCTGGGCATCGCGCGCGCCATGGGCTGACCGCACCGGTGCCGGTGCACCCGGGCGCTTGAGCGGCGAGATGGAAAGAGGGAGATCATGAGCGTGCCCCTGCCGCCGGCCTTCGCCCACCGGCGGATCGACGTCGACGGGGTCGGCATCCACTGCGCGGTCGCCGGCGACGGGCCGCCGCTGCTGCTCCTGCACGGCTACCCGCAGACCCACCTGATCTGGCACGAGGTGGCGCCCCGGCTCGCCGCCGAGCACACGGTGGTCCTCGCCGACCTGCGCGGCTACGGCGACAGCGACAAGCCCGCGCCCACCCCGGGCGACCGCGAGTACGCCAAGCGCGCCATGGCCGCCGACCAGGTCGGTCTCATGGCCGCGCTGGGGTTCGACCGGTTCTGCGTGGCCGGGCACGACCGCGGCGGCCGGGTCGCGCACCGCATGGCGCTGGACGCGCCGCATGCGGTGGCGGCGCTCGCGGTGCTCGACATCGTCCCGACCCGCTACACGTTCCAGCACGCCGACACCGCGTTCGGGCTGGGCTACTACCACTGGTTCTTCCTCGCGGCGGGCAACGGCATCCCCGAGCGGCTCATCGGCAACGACCCCGGGTTCTGGATCACCGCGCGGATGAACGCCCGCCACCACGGCGGCACCCCCTTCGACCCGGCGGCCGTCGCGGAGTACGTGCGCTGCTTCTCCGACCCGGCCGCCATCGCCGCCTCCTGCGCCGACTACCGGGCCGCGGCGGGCGTCGACCTGGAGCACGACGACGCCGACGCCGCGGCGGGCCGCCGGGTCACGGCGCCGCTGCTCGCGCTCTGGGGCGCGCACAGCTTCGTCGGCCGCACCTACGACGTGCTCGCCGCGTGGCGCGAGTACGCCGACGACGTCTCCGGGGCGGCCCTGCCGGCCGACCACTACCTGCCCGAGGAGGCGCCGCACGAAGTCGCGCGGGCGCTCGGCGAGTTCTTCCGCGGGCGGTGATCCCTCAGCGGGGCGGGGGTGGTCGCGAACGAGCCGACGTGGGCGAGCGCGTCGTTCATCGCCGCGTCGAGCGGGGCACGTCGCGCATGGTGCGGCTGAGCAGGACCCCGCCCTGCAGCGCCGAGAGCAGCGCGGACGCGAGCTCGTCCAGGTCGGTGTCGGAGCGCAGCTCGCAGGCCGGCGCTGACGCTGCGCGACCTCGAGCGCGACGGCCTGCTGGTGCACCCGACGGTGCCGCCGCAGGTGGAGCACGAGGCCGCCGAGATCGCCCGTGACCTGCTCGCCTCCACCCGCCAGCTGTCCGGGTGGGCCGAGCGCCACCACGCGGCGATGGCCGCGGCGCGGGCGGCCTACCACGCCCGCAACGGTGCCGGGCAGGATCCCGCCCCGACCACCGGACCGGACATTTCCCGGGCCCGTCCTGCCATGTGACCAGCGTCTTGTGGAGCCCGGCGGGGCGATACGACGATGCGGGCATGACCCCGGCGCGCACCCGCTCGACCACCCCGCGGTCGGGCCTGCCGTCGTTCGGCCTGGAGCTGTTCTGGCCGTCGCGCCGCGTCCACACCTTCGACGAGGGCTGTCGCTGACCGCGCACGTCAGCGACCTGCCAACCCTCGTTCCGGAGGAGACACCCATGTCGTCCCGTCGCCCCGTCCTGGGCGAGGACTGGGCCGCCACGATCACCGGCCTCGTCCTGCTCCTGCTCGTCCTCGCCGGCGTGATCCCCGGCTGGGTGGTGCCCTGATGGCCGGCGAGGAGGCCACCAGGCAGGAGAGCGTCGAGCAGCGGACCGAGGCGGCCGCGCCCGCGCCACCGCGGACCACCGGCGGCACGATCGCCGGGCTCGTCGTGCTCGTGGCGCTGGCCGCGGTGGTGCGGCTGCTCGACCAGACCCTGCCCGAGGCCACCGAGGACACCGCGATCGGCGGGGTCGTGTCGGTGATCGAGTACCCGGTGTACGCGATCCTGCTCGGTCTGCTCGGCAACCTCGTGCTCACCCGCCTCGGCCTGCGCGAGCGGCTGTCCGGCGCGTTCCGGACGGAGTTCTTCATCAAGACCGGCCTCGTGCTGCTCGGCGCGTCGATCAACCTCGCGACGATCGTCAGCGCGGCCGGGCCCGCGATCGTCCAGGCGGTCGTGCTGATCTCGATCGTGTTCGGCTTCACCTGGTGGCTGGGCGGGCGGCTCGGCCTCGACGACAAGCTGCGCGCCCTGCTGTCGACCGCGGTGTCGATCTGCGGGGTGAGCGCCGCGATCGCCGCCGCGGGCGCGGTGCAGGCCAAGCGGGAGCAGCTCGCCTACACCGCGAGCCTGGTGATCGTCTTCGCGCTGCCGTCGATCTTCCTGCTGCCGCTGCTCGCGAGCGGGCTCGGGCTCGAGCAGGCCGTGGCGGGCGCCTGGATCGGCGGCAACATCGACACCACCGCCGCGGTGACGGCGGCAGGCGCCATCGCGGGCGAACAGGCGCTGCAGCTGGCGGCCATCATCAAGAGCACCCAGAACGCCCTGCTCGGGGTCGTGGCGGTCGCGCTGACCGCCTACTTCGCGCTGGTCGTCGAGCGGAAGGGGGCCGCCCCGGCCCGGTCGTGGGGCCGCGACCTGTGGGAGCGGTTCCCCAAGTTCGTGCTCGGCTTCCTCGCCGCGTCGATCATCGCCACGGTGTTCCTCGCGAGCGGCGGCTCGAAGGACGCGATCTCGGCGGTGAACGACCTGCGCACGCTGTTCCTCATCCTGGCGTTCGTCTCGATCGGCCTGGAGTTCCGCGTCGCGCCGGTCCGCGAGGCGGGCTGGCGGCCCGTCGGGGTGTTCGCCGCCGCGACCGGCGTGAACCTCGTGGTCGGGCTCGGGCTCGCGGCCCTGCTGTTCACCGGGTTCCAGGTGGAGGCGTGAACGAGTTCCTCTGGTACATCCCCAACACCGTCGAGCCGGGTCACCGCGGCGACGACACGACCGACGGCTGGGGCACCCTCGACTACTCGGTGGACCTCGCCGAGGCCGCGGAGCGGCACGGCTGGGGCGGGGCGCTGATCGGCACCGGCTGGGGCCGCCCCGACACGTTCACCGTCGCCACGGCCATCGCCGCCCGCACCACGACGTTCCGGCCGCTCGTCGCGGTCCGGCCCGGCTACTGGCAGCCCGCCCACTTCGCGAGCGCCGCGGCCACGCTGGACCGCCTGTCCGGCGGGCGGTTGTACGTCAACGTGGTCACCGGGGTCGACGACCTCGCCGCCTACGGCGACGGCGAGTTCGACCCGGCGCGCCGCTACGACCGCACCCGCGAGTTCCTCCGGCTGGTCCGCAGGCTCTGGCACGAGGACGCAGTGACCTCCACCGGCGAGTTCTACCGGGTCGAGAACGCCACGCTGCGGCCCCGGCCGCTCGGCGCCGAGGACGGCCGGCACCCGCGGCTGTACTTCGGCGGCGCCTCGAGCGCCGCCGAGGAGGTCGCGGCCACCGAGGCCGACGTGCAGCTGTTCTGGGGTGAGCCGCTCGACGGCATCGCCGAGCGCATCGACCGGCTCACGCAGCTCTCGGCCACGCTCGGCCGCGAGCACCCGCCGCTGGAGTTCGGGCTGCGGATCACCACCGTCGTCCGGGACACCACCGACGAGGCGTGGCGCGCCGCCGAGGCGAAGGTGGAGCAGATGGCGAACCGGCGCGACGAGCCGCTGCGCGGCAGCCACAACGGCTCGGTCGGCCAGCAACGCCTGCTCGACCTCGTCGCGCGCGGCGACGTGCTCGACACCTGCCTGTACACCGCGCCGGGGCGCTACGGGGGCGGGGGCGCGGGGACGACCTGGCTGGTGGGCTCGGCCGCGGACGTCGCCGCCGCGCTGCGCCGCTACGCCGACCTCGGCATCACCCACTTCATCCTCTCCGACACGCCCTACCGGCAGGAGGTCGCGCGCACAGGGGACCGGTTGCTGGGCCTGCTGCGCGCACCGCAGGAGGCCTGAGCGCCGTCGTTCCGCGACGATGAGAATCGCCCTGCGGCCCGGTCTGCACATCACCGTGTTCGACCCGACGAGGAGGGAGCACGCCCATGACCGGGCCGCTCGACTCTGCACACGCGATCACCAAGCTCCCCGCCCAGGACCTGGATCGGGCCCGGCGCTTCTACCGCGACCGGCTCGGGCTCGAGCCGATCGAGGAACGCCGGGGCGGGCTGCGCTACGTGTGCGGCACGACGGAGTTCCACGTCTTCGCCTCGTCCGGGACGGCCTCGGGCTCCGCGACGCAGATGGGCTTCGAGGTGGAGGATCTCGCCGAGGCGGTCGCCGAGCTGCGCGCCCGCGGCGTGCGGTTCGAGGGCTTCGACATCCCCGGCTTCGGGGCCGAGGACGACATCGTCACCGCGCCCGACAACTACCCGAGCAAGGGCACCGGCGAGCGGGGCGCGTTCTTCTTCGACAGCGAGGGCAACCTCCTCGCCCTCGCCCAGGCGACCCGCTGACGGATCACCGCCTGCGGGCGCGGTAGGCCGCCGCGGCGTTGCGGTTGCCGCAGGCGGTGCTGCAGTAGCGGCGCGACCGGTTGCGCGACAGGTCGAGGACGATGCCCTCGCAGGTGCCGTCGGCGCAGACCGACAGCCGGCCGAGCTCGTCGGCGCGGATGAGGTCGATCATCGCCATGGCGGTCTCGGCGGCGATGCGGTCGGCGAGCGGGGAGTCCGGGTCCGCGACGTGGACGTGGTAGTCGAGCCCGTCGTGCCGGGCGAGCTGCGGGACGACGGCGTGCGCGGCGAGCAGCTCGTTCACCAGCTGTGCCGCCGTGTCCCGGTCGCTGGTCAGCAGCCTGCGCAGCGGGGCGCGCAGGGCGCGGACCGCGTCGAGCTCCCGGTCGTCGTGGGTGCGCGCGCCGCTGTAGCGGTGCTTGGCGCAGAAGGCGTCCAGCTGCGCGCGGTCGGTCAGCGTGTCCGGCTCCTCCGCCGAGTTCACGAGCTCCACCGCGGCCAGCAGCGCGGCGGTCGTGTCATGGGCGAAGGGCATGTTGACCCATTATGCTCCTCCGCGTAGCGTCATGAGTCATGGCGGCTTTCACTCATGACGCGCGGCTCGGTGCCGGGCTGGGTCTGGCGCTCGTGTCGGCGTCGTCGTTCGGGCTGGCCGGCTCGCTCGCCCGCGCCCTGCGCGACGCCGGGTGGACGCCGGCCGCCGCGGTCGCGGCCCGCGTGCTGCTGGCCGCGGTGGTGCTCGCCCCGATCGCGCTGGTGCAGCTGCGCGGCCGGTGGGGGCTGCTGCGCCGCACCGCCGGGGTGATCACCGCCTACGGGCTCGTCGCGATCGCCGGCTGCCAGCTCGCCTACTTCACCGCCGTCACGTACATGGAGGTCGGGGTCGCGCTGCTGGTCGAGTACACGGCCCCGGTCGCGGTCGTCGGCTGGCTGTGGCTGCGGCACCGCCAGCGGCCCGGACGGCTCACCGTGCTCGGCGCGCTGATCGCGATCGCCGGCCTGCTGCTGGTGCTCGACCTGCTCTCCGGCGCGCGGGCGAGCCTCGTCGGGATCCTCTGGGCGCTGGCCGCCATGGTCGGGGCGGCGAGCTACTTCGTGCTGTCGGCCCGCCGGGAGGACGGGCTGCCCGGCAGCGTGCTCGCCGCCGGCGGCCTCCTGCTGGGCGGGCTGGCGCTGGTCGCGGCCGGCGCGCTCGGCATCGTCCCGTTCGCGGTGTCCACCGCGGACGTGGCGTTCGTGGGCTTCACCGCCGGGTGGTGGCCCACGGTGCTCACGCTCGGCGTGGTGACCGCCGCCCTCGCCTACGCCGCCGGCATCGCCGCCACCCGCAGGCTCGGGTCGCGCCTGGCGTCGTTCGTGGGGCTCACCGAGGTGCTGATGGCGCTGCTGTTCGCCTGGCTGCTGCTGGGGGAGGCCCCGCGCCCGATCCAGCTGGTCGGCGGGGCGCTGATCCTGATCGGCGTCGTGGTCGTCCGCCTCGGCGAGCCGGTGCGCGCACCCGAGCCGGCCCCCGCGCGGACCTGAACGGGGATGGTTCGGATCAGCGGGCGAGCACGTGGCGCACCGCGGCGACCGGGTCCTGGGCTGGCGCGATCACCAGGCCGCTGACCAGCGGCTCGACCGCCGCCGCGAGCTCCGCCGCCAGCTCCAGCCCGGCCGCCGCCCCCGCGGCGCCCGCCCGCTCCAGCCGGGCCAGCACGGCGTCGGGGATGTGCACGTCCGGCACCTCGTGCGCGAGGAACTCCGCCTCCTCGAACCCGGTCAGCGGGCGGATGGCGGCGAGCACGGGCGGCCGGTCGTCGCCGATCGCGTCGAGCAGGCGTTGCAGGTCGTCGACGTCGTAGAGCGGGCGGGTGATCAGGAACTGGGCCCCGGCGGCGATCTTCGCGCGGGCGCGGGCGGCGGCCTGGGCGAGGTCGCGGCAGCCGGGGTTGATCCGGGTGCCGATCTCGAAGTCGGTCTTGGCGGGCAGCTGCAGGCCGTAGAAGTCGGTGCCCTCGTTGAGCCCGGCGAGCAGCTCGATCAGCCCGATCGCGTCGACGTCCCAGACTCCGTCCACGTGCGGGTAGTCGCCGAGCAGGGGCGGGCTGCCGGTCTCGCAGACGATGCGCTGCAGCCCCAGCGCGTGCGCCCCGAGCAGGTCGGCCTGCAGCGCCATGATCGTCCGGTCCCAGGTGGTGACCGTCGCCATGACCTCGACGCCGAGCTGCTGGTGCAGGGTCAGAGCCAGGTCGGCCGGGGTGACGCGGGCGCCCACCCCGGTGCCCGCGCCGACGCAGAGCAGGGTGACCCCCAGATCGGTGAGCCGTGCGGCCAGCTCCGCGGTCTCGTCGACGGTCGCCCCGACCTCCGGCGTGAGCTCGACGACCACCGACCCGGCGGCGGCGACCGACGGGGCCGTGGCGGGGGCGGGCGCCGGGACCGGGGCGGCGGGCGGGGCGGCTAGCCGCGGGGTGGTGCGCGCCGGGTGCCGCGCGGCCATCTCGACGACGGCGGCGAGCTGGGTCGGGGTCGTCCCGCAGCAGCCGCCGACGACGGATGCGCCCGTGTCGAGCAGCTCGCGGACGTACCGCACGAGGTACTCCGCGTCGATGTCGTACTCGAACCGGGCGGGGCCGGTGCGCCGGGGCAGCCCGGCGTTCGGCAGCGCGGTGAGCGGGAGGTCGGTGTGCGCGCGCAGCTCGCGCACGACCGCCAGCATCCGCTGCGGCCCGATCGTGCAGTTGGTGCCCAGCGCCGCGATCGGGGTGCCCGCGAGCGCGGACGCGACCTCCGCGGGTGTGTGCCCGCTGAGCGTGCGCGCGTCGGGCCCGAAGGTCGCCTGCGCGACGACGGGGATCTCGACCGCGCCGAGGGCGACCTCGACGGCCTCGAGCAGCTCGTCGACGTAGCCGAACGTCTCCAGCTGGATCAGGTCGACGCCGGCGGCCGCGAGCGCGGTGATCTGCTCGCGCAGCGCGTCGGCGCGGGCGGCGCGCCCGATCCGCCTGCGCTGGTGCACGCTCACCGCGGGGGCGACCGACCCGGCGACGAGGATCCGCCCGCCCGCCGCGGCCTCCCGGGCGATGCGGGCCGCGCTGTGGTTGATCTCCTCGGTCTTCTCGGCGAGGCCGTGCTCGGCGAGCCGCAGGCGGGAGGCGCCGAAGGTGTTCGTCTGGATGATGTCGACCCCGGCGTCGACGTAGCTGTCGTGCACCGCGCGCACGAGCGCGGGGTCCGACAGCGAGATCGCCGGCAGGGCCTGGTCGAGCGCGTTGCCCGCCGCGTGCAGCATCGTCCCCATCGCGCCGTCGGCGACGAGGGTGCGCTCGGCGAGGAGGGAGCGGAACTCGGCGGCCGTCATCGGGGTCATCGCGCGTTCAGCCCTTCCAGGATCTCGACGGCCACCTCGACCATGAGCCGGTCCCGCTGCAGGTCCAGCCGCAGGCCGGTGATCTCCTCCACCCGCCGCAGCCGGTAGGCGACGGTGTTGGGGTGCACGTGGAGCCGCTTCGCGGCGCGGCTCGGGCTGCCCAGCTCCTCGAAGTACACCGACAGCGTCGCGACGTAGTCGGTGCCCGCCGCCTCGTCCTCCCGGACCAGGTCGCCGATGACGTCGTCGGCGCACGCCCGCAGCTCGGCGACGTCGGGGAACCGCAGCAGGAGCCGGTGGATGCCGAGCTCGGAGAACAGCACGACCCGCCCGGTGCCCATCCGTTCGCCGGAGGCGGCCGCGCGCCGCGCCTCGGAGTAGGAGCTCGCGATGTCGGCCGCGGGCCGGTAGGCGTTGCCGATCCCGATGGCGGCGACCGTGAGCCCGCGCTTGGCCAGCCCGGCGATGCAGTCGGTCGCGATGCGCCGCGCGCGCTCGGTGGCGCTCACCCCGCCGTGCTCGGGGACGATCGCCACCACCTCGTCGGTGCGGGTGGCGAGGATCGCGTCGCCCGCGAGCCGGGCGAGCAGGCCCTCGACGGCGGGCTGCGGCGCGGCCCGGCCGCCCGTGCCGAGCGCGACGGACACGACCGCGTGGTGGCGCGACTCGTCGTAGCCGAGGTGCTTGGCCCACCGGGACGCCTCGCCGTCGTCCTGCCCGCGGTGCAGCAGCAGGCCCTCGACGAGCTCCCGGCGGGCCCGGCCGGCCGCGGCGGTGACGACGACCTCCCGCCCCAGCAGCACCCCGCACACCATCGCGGCGTGCTCGCAGGCGAGCAGCATCAGGTCGTCGCCCATCCCGCCCGCGTCGCCCTCCACCGCGTCGGTGACCGCGACGAGGTAGCCGGCCACCTCGTCGCCGACCGACACCGGGGCGACGAGCACCGAGCCGCTGCGCCCGCGCCCCGGGACGCGCAGGGCCCGCCGGTTGCGGGCCGCCGCGGTGAGGACGCCCTTGAAGCCGGCGGTGCCCGAGTGGTGGCGAGCGCGGGCGACGACGCCGTCGGCGTCTCCTCCCGTCGCGATCACCTCGAGCCCGCGGTCGAGCACGGCCACCGACGAGCGCGTGTTCGCCGCGAGGAACCGCAGCACCGGTTCCAGGTCGGTCTGCTGCGCCGCGGCCGCGGACAGGTGGCTGCACATCGCGACGAGCCGCCGCAGCCGGACCAACTCGTCGGCGCCGTCCGCCTGCCCCATTCCAGCCACCGGAGAACGGGCGGGGGACAGCCGATCCGGGAATGCGTCGGCGGCCGACATGGGTGGACCCTACGGCGCGGTTCGCGTCCGGGGCAACGCGCGCGTCGGGGCCGCGACGGTCGTTGTCGAACCCCACAACCGCGACGCGGCTGGCGTTGGGGTCGCGGCACAACGGCTCGTACCGCCGCCGTCGGCGCAGGCCACGGCCCCGGCGGACGACGCCGGTCGAGGGGGTCGCGTTGTGGCCGACCACAGCGGAACGGCCAGGAGGTTTGAGGCGCGGCCCGAAGACCCGGACCCCGTCGGCCTGCCAACCTGATCGCGAACCAACGCAGGAACGGTCGGCGAAATGCAGGCGGACCGGGTTTCCGGCGTTGCCGTGGATGCGGCGGAATCGCCCGGCGGGCCAGCCGCCGGAATTCCGCACCGCATTCCCGAGGAACGTGAAGGGCGATCGATGATGCTCGTGGATTTCCGGCCGCACACCAGGCTCCGGGGGAACGCCCCCGTCGACCTGTCGACCTCGCTGGTGCCCGTCGTGGAGGCCCTCGCCGAGGGGTCGGTGGACCTGGCGAAGGTGCGGGTCGTCTCCGACTGGGTGCAGTACCGGGAGAACTTCCGCGACGTCGTGGACGTGCGCCCGATCCTGCACTCCGCGCCCGGGGGTGCCGCCTCCGGCGCCCCCGTCCCGATGGGGGTGCGCGAGGACGACCTCGAGGTCGCCGTCGACGTGCGGCGCAGCGACGGCGTCCCGCTCAAGGAGCTGACCGCGGCCCGGCTGCGCGGCGCCCCGGACCGGGTGGTGCTGGAGGACTGGGGCCGCGGCAGCGAGTCGCTCATCTGGGACTTCAACGCCCTCTACTGGTCGGCGCTCGAGCTGTGGGAGAAGGCCACCGGCCGCGGGTACGAGCAGGCGCTGCCGGGCGGGGAGAGCGACGCGCGCAACCGGGACGCCGCGCGGGAGCTGGTCGACGGGCTGTTCGCCGTGTGGGACCGGCTGTCGGCCGCCGGTGCGCTGCCCGACGAGCTCTACGTCGTCGAGCTCGGGGTGGGCAACGGCGGCCAGGCCAAGGTGTTCCTCGACGAGTTCGCCGCGCGCGACCGCGAGCACGGCGCCGGCTACTACCGGCGCCTGCACTACCTCATGTGCGACTACTCGCCGCACGTGCTCGACCTCGCCCGCCAGACCGTGGCCGAGCACATCGCGCACGTCAGCTCGTTCGCCCTCGACGCCACCCGGCCCCGGACCTCGCTGGGCTTCCTGCAGTACAAGGCGTTCCTGGTTTACGTCTCCAACGTCTACGACAACCTGCCCACCGACGAGGTCGCCCAGCTCGGCGGGCGGACCTACGAGGTGCAGACCCGCACCTACCTGCCCGCCGACCCGGCCGCGGAGCTGGCCGACTCGGTCGGCGCGCGCACCGAGGACCTCCCGGCGCTGGTGCACAAGCTCCTGCGGCTGGGTCCCGCCCTGCTGCCCGACGCCGCGCCGGCGCACTTCTCCGATGTCGAGTCGGCGGTGGAGTTCTGGCGGCGCACCTGGTCGGCGCTGCGCCTGGAGGAGCGCTACGTCCCCCTGCCCGGGCTGGACACCTACCGGCTCGTGCCGGACGACGACCTGGGCGGGCAGCTCCCGCTCACCGGCGAGCTGCTGCGCCCGCTGCTGGAGTCGGGCGCGGACGTGCGGATGCACGTCTCGGGCGGGGCGCTCGCCAGCTTCGTCGACAGCCTCACGCTGCTGCACCCGTTCGGCAGGCTCGTCTGCCACGACCTGTTCGTCACCGACATCGACGCCTACCGGACCCACTTCCGCGGGCCCGGCAAGTACGACGGCTCGGTCGTCAACTGGGTGAACGGGCCGCTGCTCGCGCACGTGGGCCGCCGGCGCGGTTTCGACGTGCACTACGAGCGGTTCCGCCACCGCAGCGGCGGCAACATCGTCACGATGACCGCGCAGGTGCGGGACTGATGGACGGCCTGCCCCTGCTGCCCACCACCGTCGTCGGCTCCTACCCGGTGCCGGAGTGGATGGAGCGGCTCAAGACCGAGTACTTCCGCGGGCGCATGAGCCACGCCCAGCTGCAGGACGTGCACGAGATGGCGATCAAGGCCGCGCTGCGCGACCAGGAGCTGGCCGGGATCGACATCGTGTCCGACGGCGAGCTGCGCCGCGACAACGACCTCGACTACTTCCTCGCCCGCCTGCCCGGCATCGAGATCCCGCACACCGCGAAGGACTTCTACTTCGACTACTACGACACCCGGGTGCGCGCCCCGCTGCCCCCGCCCACGGGCGACGCGCCGCTGGGGCTCGCCGACGACTTCGCGTTCACCGCGGCCCAGACCGACCGGCCGATCAAGTTCTCGTTCACCGGCCCGTTCTCGCTGGCCCGCCGGGTGCACAACGAGGCGTACGCCGACCGACGGGACCTGGTGTTCGCGATCGCCCGCCACCTCAACGCCGAGGCGCACGCGCTCGCGGCGCGCGGCGCGCGGCTGCTGCAGATCGACGAGCCGTTCCTCGCCGGCTACCCGCACGAGGCGGAGACGGCGGTCGAGGCGGTCAACATCGTCACCGAGGGCGTCGACGTCACCTGGGGCCTGCACGTCTGCTACGGCAACCGCTACGCCCGCCCGTCCTGGGAGGGGCACTACGACTTCCTGTTCCCCGCCGTGCTCGACGCCCGCGTGGACCAGCTCGTGCTCGAGTTCGCCCGCAAGGGCTACGACGACCTGACCGTCGTCGCCAAGCACGGGTGGGACCGCGCGGTCGGCGTGGGGGTCGTCGACGTCAAGACCAACCACGTCGAGACCCCCGACCTCGTCGCCTCCCGCATCCGCGGGGCGCTCGAGCTCGTGCCCGCCGAGCGCCTGGTGATCAACCCCGACTGCGGGCTGCGCAACGTCACCGGCGCCGTCGCCAGGGCGAAGCTCGCGGCCATGGTCTCCGGCGCCGCGCAGGTCCGCGGGGAGCTCACCGGCGCCCCCGACCCCGACCCCGAACCCGATCCGGACGCCCCCCGAGGAGGAGCGACGCGATGACCCAGTCCGAGCCGCACGAGTACCTGTTCACCTCGGAGTCGGTGACCGAAGGACACCCGGACAAGATCGCCGACGCGATCTCGGACGCGGTCCTCGACGCCGCGCTCGCGAACGACCCGCTCTCGCGGGTGGCGTGCGAGACGCTGATCACCACCGGCATGGTGGTGCTCGCCGGGGAGATCACCACCCCGCAGCAGCTGGACTACACGCAGATCGTCCGCGACACCGTCAACCGCATCGGCTACGACGACGGCCGCTACGGCTTCGACGGGCACAACTGCGCGGTGCTCGTGGCGCTGGACAAGCAGTCGCCGGACATCGCCCAGGGCGTCGACGAGGCGCACGAGCACCGCGGCCGCCTCTCCGAGGACGAGCTGGACCGGGCGGGCGCCGGTGACCAGGGGATGATGTTCGGCTACGCCACCGACGAGACGCCCGAGTACATGCCGATGCCGATCGCGCTCGCGCACCGGCTCTCGCGGCGGCTCGCCGTGGTGCGCAAGGACGGCACGCTCTCGTACCTGCGCCCGGACGGCAAGACCCAGGTGTCGGTCCGCTACGTCGACGGGGTGCCGGTCGCCGTCGAGCGGGTGCTGATCTCCACCCAGCACGCCGAGGAGGCGACCTCCGAGCAGATCCGCGAGGACCTGTGGCGCCACGTCGTCACCTCCGAGCTGCCGGAGGAGCTCTACGACGCCGCCGCGCTGAAGACCGACCTGCTGGTCAACCCGACCGGCCGGTTCGTCATCGGCGGTCCGGTCGGCGACGCGGGGCTGACCGGACGCAAGATCATCGTGGACACCTACGGCGGGTTCGCCCGGCACGGCGGGGGAGCGTTCTCCGGCAAGGACCCGTCCAAGGTGGACCGCTCGGCCGCGTATGCGGCGCGCCACGTCGCCAAGAACGTCGTCGCCGCCGGGCTCGCCCGCCGCGCCGAGGTGCAGGTCGCCTACGCGATCGGGGTCGCCCGGCCGGTCTCGCTGATGGTGGAGACGTTCGGCACCGAGCAGGTCGACCGCCGCCTGATCGAGAAGCTCGTCGCCGAGCACTTCGACCTGCGCCCCGCCGCGTTCCGCGGCTACCTCGACCTGCACCGCCCGATCTACTCGCCGACCTCGGCGTACGGCCACTTCGGCCGCACCGACGTCGACCTGCCCTGGGAACGCACCGACCGGGCCGCGGCGCTGCGTGCCGCCGCCGGCCTCGCCTGAGAGGAACGAGATGACGCTCGTCGACAGCTCCGTCCCCGCCTACGCCGGGACCCGCAACGGCATCGAGTTCGCCGTGGCCGATCTGGGCCTGGCGGAGTTCGGTCGCAAGGAGATCCGGCTCGCCGAGCACGAGATGCCGGGTTTGATGGCGTTGCGGCGTGAGTACGCCGAGGCGCGTCCGTTGCACGGGGCGCGGATCGCGGGTTCGTTGCACATGACGGTGCAGACCGCGGTGTTGATCGAGACGCTGGTGGCGCTCGGGGCGGAGGTGCGCTGGGTGTCGTGCAACATCTTCTCCACCCAGGACCACGCGGCGGCGGCGGTGGTGGTGGGCCCGCACGGCACCCCGGAGGAGCCCAAGGGGGTTCCGGTGTTCGCCTGGAAGGGCGAGACCCTCGAGGAGTACTGGTGGTGCACCGAGCAGCTGTTCAAGTTCACCGACGAGTCGGGCAACGTGGTGGGCCCGAACATGATCCTCGACGACGGTGGGGACGCCACCTTGTTGGTGCACAAGGGGGTGGAGTTCGAAAAGACCGGTGTCGTGCCGACGGTGGATGACGAGGATCTGACCGTCTCCGACGAGTACCGGATCATCCTGGAGACGCTGCGGCGGTCGCTTTCCGAGGACGCGAAGCGGTGGACCACGATCGCGGCCGGGATCCGGGGGGTGACCGAGGAGACCACGACCGGGGTGCACCGGCTCTACCAGCTGGCCGAGCAGGGGTTGTTGTTGTTCCCGGCGATCAACGTCAACGACTCGGTCACGAAGAGCAAGTTCGACAACAAGTACGGGATCCGGCACTCGTTGATCGACGGGTTGAACCGGGCCACCGACGTGTTGATCGGCGGCAAGGTCGCGGTGGTGTGCGGCTACGGCGACGTGGGCAAGGGGTCGGCCGAGGCGCTGGCCGGTCAGGGTGCGCGGGTGATCGTGACCGAGGTGGACCCGATCTGCGCGTTGCAGGCGCTGCTGGAGGGTTACCAGGTGGCGCGGCTGGAGGACGTGATCGGGCAGGCGGACATCATCATCACCGCCACCGGTAACAAGGACATCGTCAGTGCGGAGTTGATGGCCCGCACCAAGCACCAGGCGATCATCGGCAACGTCGGGCACTTCGACAACGAGATCGACATGGCCGGCCTGGCCCGGTACCCGGGGATCCGGAAGGTCAACATCAAGCCGCAGGTCGATGAGTGGATCTTCCCGGACGGGCACTCGATCATCGTGTTGTCCGAGGGGCGGTTGATGAACCTGGGCAACGCGACCGGGCACCCGTCGTTCGTGATGTCGAACAGCTTCTCCAACCAGGTGATCGCGCAGATCGAGCTGTTCACCAAGCACGCCGAGTACAACAACGACGTCTACCGGCTGCCCAAGGTGCTCGACGAGAAGGTCGCCCGCATCCACGTCGAGGCCCTGGGCGGGGAGCTGACCAAGCTCACCAAGGACCAGGCCGAGTACATCGGCGTGGACGTCGAGGGCCCGTTCAAGCCCGAGCACTACCGCTACTGAGCCGGGGGTGTGCTCTCGATGACCACCGCACTCGAACGGCCGCGGGCGGCCGGGCCGCCCGACCCCGCAGCGGGCGACGACGTGGGCCGCCTCGTCGTCTCCTGCACCGACGGGCCGGGGATCGTGGCCCGCGTCAGCGCGTTCCTGCACCGCCGCGGCGCCAACATCGTGCAGTCCGACCAGTTCTCCACCGGGCCGGTCGGCGGCCGGTTCTTCCTGCGGACCGAGTTCCACCTGCCCGGCGTGCGCGCCGCGCTGCCGGAGCTGGAACGCGGGTTCGCCGCCGAGGTCGCCTCGGTGATCGGCGGGACGTTCCACCTGCGCGACGCGTCGGCGCCGACGCGGGTGGCGCTGTTCGTGTCCCGCTACGACCACTGCCTGCTCGACCTGCTGTGGCGGGCCCGGCGGGGCGAGCTGCCGATCACGGTCGTGCAGGTCGTGTCCAACCACCCCGACCTGGAGGCCGACGTCGCCGCGTTCGGGGTGCCGTTCGCGCACATCCCGGTCACCCGCGCCACCAAGCGCGAGGCCGAGCAGCGCGAGCTCGACCTGCTCGCCGGGCGGGTGGACCTCGTGGTGCTCGCCCGCTACATGCAGGTCCTGACCGGCGACTTCCTCGACCGCGTCGGCGTACCGGTGATCAACATCCACCACTCGTTCCTGCCCGCGTTCGCCGGCGCCGGGCCCTACGAGCGGGCCAAGCAGCGGGGCGTGAAGCTCGTCGGCGCCACCGCCCACTACGCCACCGAGGACCTCGACGAGGGCCCGATCATCGAGCAGGACGTCGTGCGGGTCTCGCACCGCGACGGCGTCGCCGACCTCACCCGCGCCGGCGCCGACATCGAACGCGCCGTCCTCGCCCGCGCCGTGCGCTGGCACTGCGAGGACCGGGTGCTCCTCGACGGGCGCACCACCGTCGTCTTCTGATCCGCCCTACCCCGGAGACGCCCATGCCACCCGGCACCATCGCGGTCGCGGGTTCGATCGCGACCGACCACCTCATGCACTACCCGGGCCTGTTCGGCGACCAGCTCGTCGACGGCCACCTCGACCGGATCTCGCTGAGCTTCCTCGTCGACGACCTCGTCGTGCGGCGCGGCGGGGTCGGCGCCAACATCGCCTTCGCGCTGGGCGTGCTCGGCGCCCGCCCGCTGCTCGTCGGCGCGGTCGGCCCCGACTTCGCCGACTACCGCGAGTGGCTCGAGCGCCACGGCGTGGACTGCGCGGGCGTGCACACGTCGACGACCGCGCACACCGCCCGGTTCACCTGCACCACCGACGACGCCCAGTGCCAGCTCGCGTCGTTCTACCCGGGCGCGATGAGCGAGGCGGCGTCGATCCGGCTCGCCCCGTTCGTGGCGAGCCACGGCGTCGAGCTGGTCCTCGTCGGCGCCGACGACCCCGACGCGATGCTCGCCCACACCCAGGAGGCCCGCGAGCTGGGCCTGCCGTTCGCCGCCGACCCCTCCCAGCAGCTGCCGCGCCTCGACACCGACCGGTGCCGCATGCTCGTCGGCGGCGCGCGCTACCTGTTCAGCAACGAGTACGAGTGGGAGCTGATGCAGCGCCGCACCGGGTGGAGCGAGCGCGACGTCGCCGCCCGGGTCGAGCTGCGCGTCACCACCCTCGGCGCCAAGGGGTGCGTCATCGCCGACGGCGAGACCGAGGTGCACGTCGACGCCGTCCCGCCGCGCGAGGTCGTGGACCCGACCGGGGTCGGCGACGGGTTCCGCGCCGGGTTCCTCGCCGGGGTCGGCGCCGGGTTCGGGCCGGAGCGGGCCGCTCAGCTCGGGGCGCTCGTCGCGACGCTCGTGCTCGAGGTGGCCGGGCCGCAGGAGTGGCGGATCGACCCGGACCGCGAGCTCGGCCGGGTCGCCGAGTGCTACGGCGCGGACGCCGCCGCCGACCTCGAGCCCCTGCTGCGCGGCGCCCGGGGGACGACGTGACCGCCCGGCTGCTGGACGGCACCGACCTCGCCCGTCGGGTCCGCGAGGAGGTCGCCCGGGACGTCGCCCGGCTGCCGGAGCCGCCGGGGCTCGCCACCGTGCTGATCGGGGACGACCCCGCGTCGGCGGTGTACGTGCGCAGCAAGCGCAAGCGCTGCGTGGAGGCGGGCATCCGCGACCTGCACCGGCACCTGCCCGCCCACGTCACCCAGGGCGAGGCGGCGGCCGTCGTCGACGAGCTCGCCGCCGACCCGGCCGTCAGCGGGATCCTGCTGCAGCTGCCGCTGCCCCCGCACCTCGACCCCGCCGCCCTGATCAACCGCATCCCGGCGGAGAAGGACGTCGACGGCCTCACCGAGGCGAGCGCCGGCCGGCTCGCGCTCGGCCGCCCCGGCCTGCGCCCGTGCACGCCGCAGGGCGTGCTCGCGCTGCTCGACGACGCGGGCGTGGCGCTGCAGGGCGCCCACGCGGTGGTCGTCGGGCGCTCCGACCTCGTCGGCAGGCCGGTGGCGCAGCTGCTGCTGCAGCGGGACGCCACGGTCACCGTGTGCCACTCCCGCACCCGGGACCTGGAGGCGGTGTGCCGGACCGCCGACGTGCTCGTGGTGGCCGCCGGCGTCCCGCGGCTGATCGGGCCGGACGCCGTCGCGCCGAGCGCCACGGTGATCGACGTCGGGATCCACCGGACCGGCTCCGGCCTGTGCGGCGACGTCGACGCCGACCGGGTGGGCCATGTCGCCGGCGCGCTGACCCCGGTGCCGGGCGGGGTCGGACCGATGACGATCGCGATGCTGCTGCGCAACACGGTCGCCGCTGCGGCCGCAGCCCCGCTCGCCGCGGTGGGAGGTGCCCGGTGAGCGTGCTGGACGGGTTCTCGCTGGAGATCACCGGTCGCGACGCGGCCCGGCTGGAGGAGACCGCGCCCCTGCTGCCTCCCGGCACCCGGGTCCACGTCGCCTACCTCGCGGGCGAGACCCTCGAGCAGCGGGTGGAGGCCGCGGGCGCCGCCCGGAGCCTCGGGCTCACCCCGGTACCGCACCTCGCCGCCCGGCGGCTGCGCTCCCGGGCCGAGCTCGAGGAGGTCCTCGCGGCGCTCGGCGAGGTGGGCGCGCTCGACGAGCTCTTCGTCGTCGGCGGGGACCCGACCACCCCCGCCGGGCCGTACGCCGACAGCCTCGCGGTGCTGCGCAGCGGGGCGCTCCAGGCGGCGGGCGTGCGCGGGGTGGGCGTCGCGGGCTATCCCGACGGGCACCCCGACATCGCCCGCGACGTGCTCGCCGCGGCCCTGCGCGCCAAGGTCGCGCTGCTCACCGAGCACGGGATCGCGCCGGTGGTGGTCACGCAGTTCGGGTTCGACCCGCAGCCGGTCCTCGGCTGGATCGACGGGTTGCGCCGGGAGGGGATCGGGGCACCGGTGCGGGTGGGGGTGCCGGGGCCGGTCGGGATCAAGCGGCTGCTGGCGTACGCCCGGCGCTTCGGCATCGCGACCTCGGCGGGGATCACCCGCAAGTACGGTTTCTCGCTCGCCAACCTGATGGGCACCACCGGGCCCGATGCATTCGTCGCGGCGCTGTCGCACGGATTGGAGCCGGCCCGGCACGGGGAGGTGAGATTGCACTTCTACACTTTCGGCGGCATCGCCGCCTCGGTCGAATGGATCCGCAACTCGTCGTTCCCGACCTGCACATCCGACGATTCGGTCGGATTGCGGATCCGGGACGGATCGTCGCGATGAAAGCGAGCGCGCGGGTGGTCAGCCCGGTCGGCGTGGGGCCGCCACGACCATCGGTGGGGTGGTCCGCCGCCGGTCACGGCCGTGCGGGGCCGAGGTCGGAGCGGCAATCGTTGAGCTGAGGTCAACGTTCGGCGCCGTTTGAGTCGTCAATGGTGCCCGCGGAACCAGCTATCCTCGACCAGTCGAATCGTTGGACGCGAGCGGCGTCCGTCTGGACGGATCGATGCGAGTCCAGGAACACAACGTCGTGTACCCAAGGAGTGGCATTCACGTGGCACAGGGCGAATCGACCCCGGAAGTCGAATACGCATCCACGCCGGCCGGTCGTGGTCCGGCGCCGAGGATCCGGGGCCCGCGGCCATGAGCTTCTCGTCGTTCCTCACCCGGATCGGTGGCGGCCTGGTCGTCCTCTGGCTGGTGTCGGTGCTGACCTTCGGCCTGATCCAGCTCGTGCCGGGCGACCCGGCGGAGGTGGCGGCCGGGGACTCGGCGACCCCCGAGCGCGTCGAGACGATCCGCCAGCAGCTCGGGCTGGACCGCCCGCTCGTCGAGCAGTACGCCACCTGGCTCGGCGGCGTCCTGCGCGGCGACCTCGGCGCCTCGCTCTTCACCGGGGAACCGGTCACCGACGCGATCCTCCGCTCCGCCCCGGCGACGCTGTCGATCACGCTGCTCGCGCTGATCGTCGCCGTCGGCCTCGGGGTGCCCGCCGGCATCCTGGCCGGCCTGCGGCAGGGCAGCTGGCTGGACCGGGCCGTCGCGACGCTCGCGACCATCGGGATCGCGATGCCCGGCTTCTGGGTCGGGATGCTGCTGATCCTGCTGTTCGCCCTGATCCTGCCGTGGCTGCCCGCCACCGGGTACGAGCCGCTCTCCGAAGGCGTCGACGTCTGGCTGGAGCACGCGATCATCCCGGCCACCGCGCTCGGGCTCGCGACCGGCGCCGAGCTCGCCCGCCACACCCGCGGCTGCGTCGCCGACGTGCTGTCGCGGCCCTACGTCCGCACGGCGCGGGCCCGCGGGTCCTCGTCGTTCTGGCTGGTCCGCCACCACGTCCTGCGCAACGCCGCGATCCCCGTCGTGACGGTGCTCGGCCTGCAGGCAGGTCGGCTGCTCGGCGGGGCGATCATCATCGAGCTCGTCTCCGGCATCCACGGGCTCGGCACGCTCACGGTCAACTCGATCCTGCAGCGCGACTTCCCCGTCCTGCAGGGCTACGTCCTGTTCGCCGCCGCCATCGTCGTCGTGGTCAACCTGGTCGTCGACGGACTGTACGGGTGGCTGAACCCGAAGGTGCGCACCTCATGACCACCCAGACCGCACCCGCCGGGACCCGGCCCGTCACAGCAGGAGACCCGGGACGGCGGACCAGCACGATCCGCCTGCTGTTGCGCCGCCCCTCGGCCGCGGTGGCCGGCGGTTTCCTCCTGCTGCTCGTCGTACTCGCGGTGCTGGCCCCGTGGATCTCCCCGTACGACCCGAACGAGCAGGACCTGTCGGCGGCGTTCGCGCCGTACTCGGCCGAGCACCTGCTCGGCGGGGACGAGCTCGGCCGCGACGTGGCGAGCCGACTGCTGCACGCGATCCGGCTCGCGCTGCTCGCCCCGCTGATCTCGGTCGGTGTCGCCATCGTGCTCGGCGTGCCCAGCGGCCTGTGGGCCGGGCTGCGCCGCGGCCTGGCCGACACCGTGCTCAGCCGGATCGCCGACGCCCTGCTCAGCCTGCCCGGGCTGGCGTTCGCCCTCGCGATCGTCGCGGTGGTCGGCCCCGGGCTGGTGAACGTGATGGTCGCGCTCGGCGTCGTGTTCAGCCCGACCCTGTTCCGCGTCGTCCGCGGCGCGGCGATGGCGGTGGCCGAAGAGCCCTACATCGACTCGTCCCGGGCGATCGGCTGCTCCACCAGCCGGATCCTGTGGGTCCACGTCCTGCCCAACGTGGCCGCGCCGCTCCTGGTGCAGGCGACGATCCTCATGGGGCTCGCCCTGCTGTCCGAGGCGGGGCTGAGCTTCCTCGGCCTCGGCGTCCAGCCTCCCGACTCCAGCTGGGGCTCGATGCTGCGCACGGCCTACGACTACCAGTTCCGGGCCCCGTTCGCGGTGCTGCCGCCGGGTATCGCCGTCGTCCTCACGGTGCTGGCGTTCAACACCCTCGGCGATGCGATCCGCGACGTGATGTCGGCGAGGTGGCGGCGATGAACGCGACGCACGAGCCGCTGCTGGCGGTGGACGGGCTGACCATCGACCTCACCGGCCCCGGCGGGCAGCCCGGGCTGGTGCAGGACGTGTCGTTCGAGGTGCACGCCGGGGAGTCCGTCGCGCTCATCGGCGAGTCCGGGTGCGGCAAGACGATGACCGCGATGGCGGTGCTCGGGCTGCTCCCCGCCGGGTTCCGGGTCGCGGGCGGGAGCATCCGCTTCCAGGGCCGCGACCTGCTCGCCTGCCCCGAGCGCGAGCTGCGCTCCGTGCGGGGCGCCGCGATCGGTGCGGTCTTCCAGGAGCCGATGAGCAGCCTCGACCCGACGATGCGGGTGGGCGACCAGATCGCCGAGGCCCGCAGGCTGCACCTCGGCGAAGCCCGCAAGGTCGCGCTGCGCCGGGCGCGCGAGCTGCTCGACCGCGTCGGCATCCCGAACGCCGAGAAGCGGCTCGCCGCCTACCCGCACGAGCTCTCCGGCGGGATGCAGCAGCGGGTGATGATCGCCTCCGCGATCGCGTGCGACCCGCAGCTCGTGCTCGCCGACGAGCCGACCACCGCGCTCGACGTCACCATCCAGGCCGAGATCCTCGAGCTGCTGCGCGACCTGCGCCGCGAGCAGGGGATCGCGGTCCTGCTCGTGACGCACGACCTCGGCGTCGTCGCCGACTTCTGCGACCGCGTCGTCGCGATGTACGCGGGGGCCGTCGTCGAACGGTCCGACGTCGACCGGCTCTTCGGCCGGCCCGCCCACCCCTACACCCGCGCGCTGCTGGACGCCATCCCGCAGAACGGGCGGCCGCGCACGGTCCTGCCGGTCATCCGCGGGCGCGTCCCGGCCGCGGGCCAGTTCCCCACGGGCTGCCGGTTCGAACCGCGGTGCGCCCACGGCGGGCACGAGCGGTGCCTGCAGCCCCAGCACGAAGCCGTGCTGCCCGACGGCCGGGCCACCCGGTGCGCCCGGGTCGCCGACGGGGATCTCGTTCTCGCCGAAGGAGGCGCCCGATGACCGACACCAGCGCGCACGCTGCGGGAACCGCGCAGCAGATCACCGGGGCCGCCGCGGGGTCGCTGGTCGCGCGGGGGCTCACCAAGACGTTCCCGCTGTCGCGCAACGCCTTCGGCCGCCCGACCTCCCGGTTGCGCGCCGTCGACGGCGTGGACCTCGACGTCACGGCCGGCACCACGGTCGGCGTCGTCGGCGAGTCCGGTTCGGGCAAGACCACCCTCGGCCGGCTGGTGTCGCTGCTGGAACGGCCGGACTCCGGTTCGATCGTGCTCGACGGCCGCGACGTCACCCGGCTGCGCGGCAAGGGGCTGACCGCGCTGCGGCCCCGGCTGCAGGTCGTCTTCCAGGACCCGTTCGGCTCCCTCGACCCCACGAAGTCGATCGCCCACGCCGTCGCCGAGCCGCTGCTCGTGCACGGCCGGATCCGCCGCTCGCAGATGCCGGCCGCCGCCGAGGAGCTGGTGGCACGGGTGGGGCTCGACCCCGCCCTCGCCCGCCGGTACCCCGAGCAACTGTCGGGCGGCCAGCGGCAGCGCGTCTGCATCGCCCGCGCGCTCGCCCTGGAGCCCTGGCTGCTGGTCGCGGACGAACCCACGTCCGCGCTCGACCTGTCGACGCGCTCGGAGATCCTCAACCTGCTGCTGGAGCTGCAACAGGACACGGGACAGTCGATCCTCCTGATCTCGCACGACTTCGCGACCGTGCAGCACCTCGCGCACCGCGTCGCGGTGATGTACCTCGGCCGCATCGTCGAGGAAGGCCCCACCGAAGAGGTGGTGGGCGACCCCCTCCACCCGTACACGAGGGCGCTTCTGTCCGCGGTACCCGTGCCCGACCCGGTGGTGCAGCGCACGCGCCGGCGCATCGTGCTGCACGGGGAGACCCCCAACCCGGCCAACCCGCCGACGGGCTGCCGCTTCCGCACCCGCTGCGGCGCGGCCACGCCGTCGTGCGCGCAGATCGACCCGATGCCGGCTGAGGTCCGCCCCGGCCACCGGGTCGCCTGCCTGCTGCACTCCGATGCCGGCACACCCGTGTCCGCCGCCGCTCCCGACTGACCGCGCCTCGCCCTCCCCACCGCCCGCCGCTTCGAACGTCGGTCGCGGCGCGCCCGGCCCCGCCCCCGCCGACCCACAGGGACCACCCATGAGAACCACCCGCCTCCCCCGCGCGCTCGGGGTACTGATCGCCTTCTTGCTCGCCGCATCGCTCGCCGCGTGCAGCGGGGGGAGGGATGACGACGGGCCGCAACGGTTGAAGATCGGCGCCGCCGCCCTCCCGGCGTCGCTGGACCCGCGCAAGTCCGCCCCCTACGAGGCCCTGTGGGTCGGGCTGCTCTACGACCCGCTGGTGCGACGGGCACCCGATGGGACGTTCCATCCCGGCCTCGCGGAGAGCTGGACGTTCTCCGAGGACAACCGGACGTTGGAGCTGACGTTGCGCGAGGGCGTGACGTTCCAGGACGGTGCGCCGTTCACCGCGCAAGCGGTGAAGGCGAACCTGGACGCGGCCAAGGCGGGCAAGACGAACTTCACCAACTACCTGTCGGACGTCGAGAGCGTCGAGGTCGTCGACGACCGCCACGTGCGCCTGACCCTCGCCGAGGCCGCCGCCCCGATCCTCGGCGTGCTGGCCGGTGAGGCGGGGATGATCATCAGCCCGCAGGCGCTGTCGCGCGACGACCTGTCGACCAACCCGGCGGGCACCGGGCCGTACACGCTCGACAGCTTCGTCGGCTCCGACCTGGAGTTCACCAAGTGGGACGGCTACTGGGACGCGGACTCGGTGGTGCCGAGCGGGATCGACGTCACGGTGTTCATCGACGAGCCCGCCCGTGTGCGGGCGCTGTGGTCCGGGCAGACGGACGTGGCCATCATCCAGCCGAACCAGGTGGAGGAGGTCCGCGCCGCCGGGCTGGAGGTCACCGGCACCGACACCGCCGACTTCTGGGGCGTCATCGTCAACACCAGCCTGCCGCAGTTCGCCGAGCCGAAGGTCCGCCAGGCGATGATGCTCGCCCTGGACCGGCCGGCGATCGCGCAGAACGTCTTCGGTGAGGGCTGCGTGCCGAGCGCGCAGCCGTTCCGACCCGACGACTGGGCCTACAACCCGGCGATCGACCGGTCCCCGGCCGGGGCGTACGACCCGCAGCGGGCCCGGCAGCTGCTCGCCGAGGCCGGGTACCCGGACGGGTTCTCGTTCGAGCTGCAGACCGGGACGATGCAGACCTGGACCCAGATCGCGGAGGTGCTGCAGGCCCAGTGGGGTGAGATCGGGCTCGACGTGCACGTCCGGCCCATGGAGAACGTGCAGTTCACGACCGCGCGGCGCAACGGCGAGTTCCAGTCGACCGTCTCGACCTACCACTCGGCGCGCCCCGACCAGAGCGACTTCATCAAGACCTTCTACCTGCCCGGTGGGCTGTTCAACCCCGGTGACTACGAGCTGCCCGGGGTCAGGGAGCTGCTTGCCGAGTCGTCGGCGAGCCCCGACCCCGAGGTTCGCAAGGGTCCGATGCACGAGCTCATGGCCGAGATCACCAACGACGGCCCGCCGGTGATCCCGATCTGCACACCGACGCGCTACTACGGCTACCGGAACACCGTGCACAACCTCCAGGTCTCGCCGCTGTTCGACTCCAACCTCGCGGGTGTGCGCGTCGATCCGCGCTGACCCCGCACGATCCGCTTCGGCCCGCCCGCCCACGTCACCGTCGACAGGAGCCGCGCATGTCCTCACGACCGCTCGAAGGGATCCGGGTCCTCGACCTCGGCCACCACATCGCCGGGCCGCTGGCGGCGGTGATGCTCGCCGACCAGGGCGCGGAGGTGGTCCGCGTCGACCGGCCGGGCGCGGGATCGCCGCCCACCGACGCGTTCTACCAGCGGGGGAAGCGGCGGATCACCCTCGATCTGGCCGACCCCGCCGACCGGGAGACCGCGCGCGGGCTCGCGCTGCGCTCCGACGTGCTCGTCGAGAACTTCCGGCCCGGGGTCCTCGCCGAGCGCGGGCTGGGCTACGAGCAGCTGCGCGACCAGGCACCAGGGCTCGTGTACCTGTCGCTGCCCGGGTTCGGCGCCGACGACCCGCGCCGCGGCGTGCGGGCGTGGGAGGGTGTGGTCGACGCCGCCACCGGCAACTGCCGGATCCGGGCGGGGGAGGCCCCGGAGGGCGCCGACCCCACGGTGCCGACGTACTCCGCGGTGCCGATCGCGTCGAACTTCGCGGCGTTCCTCGGCGTCGTCGGCACGGTGGCGGCGCTGGTCGAGCGGCGCCGCTCCGGGCGCGGCCAGCACGTCAGCGTGCCGCTGTTCGACGCGATGTTCGAGGCCATCGGCGACGCGGGCGCCTACATCACGGCGGCCGGGCTCCCACCGCAGAACCCGTTGCGGGCCAACGGCAGCGGCACCTACGCCTGCGCCGACGGGGCGTACGTGCAGTTCAACCCGATCGGCGCCACCCGCCGGTTCGTCACCTGGTTCCTGCACGCCGCGGGCCACCCGGAGTGGGTGGTCGACGGCACCGGCAGCACCGACGGCACCGATGAGGACCTGCGCAAGCGGCTCACCGCGCTCTTCGCCACCCGGACCGCCGCGGAGTGGGAGGAGCTCGGGCACGCGGCCGGGGTGCCGCTCGCCCGCGTGCGGACCTCGCAGGAGTGGCTGCACACACCGCACGCGCAGCGGTCGGGCGCGGTGGTCCGGCTCGACGACCCGTTCCTCGGCGAGACCCTCGTCCCCGGCCCGGCGGTGCGCAGCGGGGAGGTCGGCGCGCCGCCCGAAGTCGGTCCGCGCCGCCGACCCGACGCCGACCGGGACGCGCTGCTCGCCGAGCTCGGCACCGACCCGCCGGCCGCCGATCCACCCGCGCGGGCGGCCCCGCCCCCGGCGGCGCCCCGGACGCTCCCGCTCGACGGCGTCCGCGTCCTGGACCTCACCCAGATCCTGGCCGGGCCGAGCAGCGGCCGGATCCTCGGCGAGCTCGGCGCGTCCGTCACCAAGATCAACGCCCCGCAGCGGCGGATCGTCGCGCACGGCGTGGTGAACCGCGGCAAGGACTCGATCCTGCTGGACGTGACGACCGAGGAGGGCAAGGAGGTCTTCTGGCGGCTCGTCGACCAGGCCGACGTCGTCGTCCAGAACTTCCCGCCCGGCACGGCCGAGCGCTACGGCATCGGCCCCGCCGCCGTCGCCGCGCGCAAGCCGGAGATCGTCTACGTGTCGGTCAGCTGCTACGGCGGCGAGGGCCCGTGGGCGCCGGGCCGCGGCTACGAGACGCAGGCGCAGGCCGTCACCGGGGTCATGGCCCGGGCGGGCGGGCCGGGCAAGCCCGCCGTGCTCGGCCCGTACAACCTGCTCGACTACGGCACCGGCGTGCTCGCCGCCTACGCCGCGGTCCTCGGCCTGCACCACCGGGGGCGCACCGGCAGCGGGCTGGAGCTGCGCACCTCGCTGGTGCAGACCGCCTCCCACCACCAGGCCCGGTTCCTGGTCGACCACCCCGGCGCCCGGCACGGCACCGAGCCCGCGGGCCCGGGGGCCCTCGGCGAGGCCCCGCACCAGCGCTTCTTCCAGGCCGCCGACGGGTGGCTCTACGTGCACGCCGACTCGGTCGAGCAGCTCGCCGCCGCCGTGGGCGACGGCCCCGACGTCACCACCGCCATCGCCGCCAGGTCGACCCGGGACGTGGTGGAGACGCTGGTCGCGGCCGGGATCGGCGCGCACGAGGTGGTGGCGCTCGCCGACCTGATGACCGACGAGCGGGTGCGCCGCCGCGGGCTCTCCATCACCCAGGTGTCGGAGGAGGTCGGGGAGGTGAGGATGCCGGGGCCGGCGATCACGATGTCGGCGACCCCACCGCGGCTGGGGCCACCGGCCCGGCGCCCCGGGGCCGACGCGGCGCGCGTGCTGGAACGGATCGGGCTCGCCGACGCGCTCCCCGACCTCGAGCGCAAGTGGGTGGTCCAGGCCAGCGCCCTCCCGGCCGGGTGGGCGTCGTGAACACCCGCGCCCGCCTGTGGGGCGCGCTCTCGGCGCTGCTGCTCGCCGGCTCGCGGCGGTTCTGCAAGCGAAATGGGGCGAGATCGGGCTCGACGTGACGGCGCGGCCGATGGAGAACGTGCCGTTCGCGACGGCCCGCCGGAACGGTGGGTCCCCATCCACTCCGTCGGCCCCACCGGTCGGCCAGGCAGGACCAGAGCGAGTTCATCACGACGTTTCAATCGCCGGGCGGATCGTCCAATCCCGGTAATGACGAACTATCCGGGGTGGCGGAGCCGCCCGCGGAATCGTCACACCGATCTCGAGGTGCGCGAGCCGCCGATCGGCGCGCGGTTCAGGCCGCGCCTGCCGGGTCGGCCGACTCGGGCGCGGACCGCGGCTTCCTGGTGCCCGCCTCGGCGAGCAGCCAGTCGCGGAACGCGGTGAACGCCCGCCGCCTCGGCCGGTGCGACGGGTGGAGGAGGTAGAAGTCGAGCTGCTGGCCGGGGGCGTCGAACGGGACCACCAGCGAGCCCGAGGCGATCTCCGGCTCCACGAACGAGCGCGGGGCGAGCGCGACGCCCTGCCCGGACACGGCCGCCCGGTAGGTGAGCGTGGTGTCGCTGTAGCGCGGCCCCCTCGTGGCGTCGACGCCCGTGATGCCGGTGCAGCGCAGCCAGTTCTGCCACAGCTGCGGCGAGGCGACCGACCGCAGGAACCCGTCGCTGGGCACCCGGCGCAGGTCGTCGGGCTCGTCGAGGCGGTACTCGTCCTGGTACTGCGGGCTGCACACCAGCACGACGACGTCGCTGACGACGAGGTCGAGGTCGAACCCCTCGTCGGGCAGGTGGCTGTTGGGGCGCAGCTCCGCGTCGACGTCGAGGTTGCCGAAGTCCTCCGGCCGGCTCGAGGTCACCAGCTCCAGCTCCACCCACGGCTGGCTGCGGTGGAAGCGCGCCAGCCGCGGGACCAGCCAGTTGCTCGCGAAGAGCGTGAACGACCGCAGCTGCAGCGTCTCCTCGCCGCGCCAGCGGCCGGTGACCTGGCCGGTGGCCTTCGCGATCGACGACAGGTGGTGCGAGGTGGCCTCGAGGTAGCGGGCCCCGACCTCGGTGAGCTGGATGCTGCGCCCCTCGTGCCGGAACAGCTGCACCCCGAGCCAGGACTCCAGCACCCTGACCTGCCTGCTCACCGCGCCGGGGGTGACGACGAGCTCGGCGGCGGCCGCCCGGATGCTCCCCAGTCGACCTGCCGCCTCGAAGCTGCGCAGCGCGTTGAGCGGGGGGAGCTGCATCGGGGCGCCGGTGCCATCCACGGTGTGGAGTCTCTGCGACGGACGCGCGTGCCGTCAACGGATGTCAATCGTTTCCTCCAGCTCAACGGTGCGGACAAATATCGTCGCCGCTGCGGCCCTGGTGTTCGTCGTAGGGTGAGGCGAAAGCGCGGCAGAACGATCCCCACCGATTTCAGCTCTGGTGGGTTCCGCGCAATTCCCGGTCGACGCCGACGAAGGAGTTCCGCGATGACCCCGTCCCCGCCGTCGTTCGATCTGCTGATCACCGGCGGACACGTCCTCGACCCGGTTTCGGGCATCGACGGGCGCACCGACATCGGCATCACCGGGGGGCGGATCGCCGCGGTGGCGCCGAACCTGGACCCGACCCGTGCGGCCCGGGTGCTCGAGATCCGCGGCGACGACCGCTACGTGGTGCCCGGCCTGATCGACATCCACACGCACGTGGCGCACGGCGCCACCACCGCGGGGGTGGGGATGGGCTGCTGCGACCCCGACGAGATCGGGGTCCGCTCCGGCGTCACCACGGTGGTGGACTGCGGCTCGGTGGGCGTGGCCAACCTCGGGGTGTTCCCGGTGCACGTGCTGCCGCGGGCCCGCACCCGCGTGGAGGTCTACGTCAACGCGGGCAGCCACGCGCACACCATGCCCGGGTGGGCCGACATCGCGCGGCTCGACGACATCGACGAACGCGCCATCGCCGCCTGCGTCGAGCACAACCCCGGCCTGGTGGCGGGGGTCAAGTTGCGGCTGGTCGGCGACATCGTGAACGAGGTGGGGGAGGAGGTCGTCGACCGGTCGAAGAAGGTCGCGCGGGAGCACGGCGTGCCGCTGATGGTGCACATCGGCGACCTGCGCGCCGCCCAGCGGCCCCGCCCGGACCGGATGGGGGAGGTCACCCGCCACCTGCTGCGGGTCCTCGAACCCGGCGACGTCCTCACCCACCTCTGCACGCCGAACGTCGGCGGCGTGATGGACGACGTCGACGCCACCCTGCCGCTGCTCACCGAGGCCCGCGCCCGCGGCGTCACCCTCGACCCCGCGCTCGGGCTGGGCAACTTCGGCTACGCCGCCGCGCGCGAGCAGGCCGAGCGCGGGCTGCACCCGGACACCATCAGCAGCGACCTCACCGCGGGTGGCCAGGGCTTCCACAGCCTCGTCGAGTGCATGGCCAAGTTCATGGCCGTCGGGTACTCCTTCGCCGACGTCGTCGCGATGACCACCGGGCACGCCGCCGCCGCGATCGGCAAGCAGGACGAGATCGGCGCGATCGCCGTCGGGCGCGAGGCCGACCTCACCGTGCTCGACGTGGTCCGCGGCGAGTTCACGTTCGTCGACACGACCAAGGCGAGCTTCACCGGCGAGCACGGCATCGTGCCCGTCCACACCATCCGCGCCGGGGAGCTCGTCCCGCCCGGCTGGGGACCCCACCCGTGGGGCTGGCTGCCCGCGACCGAGCCGGGGGCGGCCCGATGAGCGCCGCGACCGACCTCCGGTTCGAGGCGACCGACACCTGGGAGCGGGTGCCGTCCGAGTTCGCCCACCGCGACGTCGCGGGCGTCGACGTTGGCCGGGACGACGAGGTCTACCTGCTCACCCGCGACCGCAACGGCGTGCTCGTGTTCGACCGCGACGGCACCTTCCGCGCCGCGTGGGGCGACGGGGTGTTCACCAAGCCGCACGGGCTCACCGTCGCCCCCGACGGCACCGTCTACTGCGTCGACTGCGGCGACCACACCGTGCGCCGGTTCAGCCCGGACGGGGAGCTGCTGCAGACGCTCGGCACCCCGGGGGCGCCCACCGACACCGGGTACGCACCCGGCCCCGGCGCGGTCGTGCACCACGTGGAGACCGTGCGGCGGCCGGCCGGGCCGTTCAACGGGTGCACCAACCTCGCGATCGCGCCCACCGGGGAGCTGTACGTCGCCGACGGCTACGGCAACTGCCGCGTCCACCGGTTCACCGCTGACGGCGAGCTGATCGGCTCCTGGGGCGCGGTCGGCACCGGGCCGGGGGAGTTCCACCTGCCGCACGGGATCTGCGCGACCGCGGACGGGCGCATCCTCGTCGGGGACCGCGAGAACGACCGCATCCAGGTCTTCGACCTCGAGGGCCGCTACCTCACCTCGTGGACCGACGTGCAGCGCCCCACCGACCTCGCCGTGGACCGCGACGGGCTGGTCTACGTCTCCGAGCTGTGGCGGCCGCGCGGCACCGCGTCGTTCACCCACGGCACCACCGCGGTCGACCTGCCGGGCCGGGTGTCGGTGTACGACCAGCACGGCACGGTGGTCGCCCGGTGGGGCGCCTCCACCGTCATGCGCGACGGCCTGGGCAACTTCATCGCCCCGCACGCGATCGCCGTCGATTCCACCGGCGCGGTCTACGTGGGCGAGGTGACCGGGACGTTCGGCGTCAAGCCGGGCCGGGTCCCGGACTCGATGGCGGGCCACCAGCTCCAGAAGTTCACCCGCGCGGGCTGAGCCCGCGCCGACCGACCACCGGGCAGCGATCGCTGCGCCGGGAGGACGTGCTGCGCGCCGGCGGCGCCGGCCGCGACAGGAGGAGAACCGCAGATGAAGCGCAACGAAGGACGGATCCGGACCTCGCACGGGGGAAACCTGCCGCTCCCGCCCGACCTCAACGAGATGCTCGCCAAGCCGGAGCGCGACGAGGCCGCCGTGCAGACCCGGCTCCCGGAGGCGGTGCAGGAGGTGGTCGACCAGCAGATCGACTGCGGCATCGACGTCGTCAACGATGGCGAGTACGTCAAGGCCGGCGCCGCGGGCGCGTACTCGGGTTACATCCAGGCGCGGGTGACCGGGTGGGAGCGGCGCACGGGGGACGACGCCCCGCCGCCCAAGCGGGGTGGCGTCGCGGAGCGGGACCGCAGGCGCTACCCCGGGTTCTACGAGTCCGGGCTGTGGTTGTCGGGGTCGGGGGGCCCGGTGCGGCCCGGTTTTGCGAAGCCCGGTCCGCCGCCGAAGCAGGCGGTGCGGGTGTGCGTGGAGCCTGTCCGCTACACCGGCTACGACGCGATCGCCGCCGACATCACGGCGTTGCAGCACGCGTTGAAGGACCGCGACGACGACACCGAGGGCTTCATCGCCGCGCTGGGTCCGCTCAGCCTGGGGGCGGGGGCGGTCAACGCGTACTACCCGTCGGAGGAGGAGTACCTGATGGCCGTCGCGGAGGTGATGCGCGAGGAGTACCGGGCCATCACCGACGCCGGGTTGATCGTGCAGATCGACGAGCCGGAGTTCCTCACCACCTGGACCTTCTACCCCGAGTGGAGCGTGCGCGACCTGCGCAAGTACCTGGAGATGGCGGTCGAGGTGATCAACCACTCGCTGGAGGGGATCCCGCTCGAGCAGGTGCGGTTCCACTCCTGCTGGGGCAGCGGCCACCGCCCGCACACCACCGACATCGAGCTGCGCCACGTGGTGGACCTGCTGCTGCGGGTGAACGCGCAGTGCTACGCAATCGAGGGCGGCAACGTCCGCCACGCGCACGAGTGGCGGGTGTGGGAGGAGGTCGACCTGCCGGAGGGCCGGATGCTGATGTCCGGGGTGGTCAGCCACGCCACCGACCTCGTCGAGCACCCCGAGCTGATCGCGGAACGACTGGTGAACCTGGCGAGCGTGCTCGGCAAGGAGAACGTGCAGGCCGGGACGGACTGCGGCATCGGGTCCCGGGTCGGCCACGAGGAGGTCGCGTGGGCGAAGCTGCGCGCGCTCGGCGAAGGCGCCGCGCTCGCGAGCATGCGGCTGTGGGGCTGAGCGGCCGCCCACGGCGCGGGATCCCGCGGCGGGCGGTGCGGGTGGGGATCATCGGGGCCGGGTTCGCAGGGATCGCGGCGGCGGTGAAGCTGCGGCAGTTGACCCGGGCGACGTTCGCTCCACCGCCGCCCAGGTGGTGCCCGGCATCGCCGACGAGGTCGCCCCGCTGCGGGTGTTCCAACGCGAACCCGGCTGGGTCGAACCCAAGCGCGAACGCCCCTTCACCCCGCGGGAACGCTGGATCTACCGCCACGTCCCCGGCGCCCAACGCGCCCACCGGGCGTGGCCGTTCGCCCAGTCGATCGCCCGGTTCACCGCCTACGACGCCACCAGCCGCGCCCAACAGCGCAAACGCCGCGCCTGCCTCGACTACATCCGGCGCACCGTGCACGACTCGACGAGGAGGGCCGCGGTCACCCCGGACTACCCGTGGGGCTGCAAACGCCCGGTGCTGGCCTCCACCTTCCACCCCACCCTCAACCTGCCCCACGTGCGCCTGGTGCCGCACCCGGTCACCGCGGTCACCGAAACCGGCCTCGTCGACGCCACCGGCGCCCACCACGAGGCCGACGTGCTCATCATGAGCACCGGCTTCCCACCCACCCGCTTCCTGGCCAACCTCGAAGTCCGCGGGATCGACAAGCAGTCCCAACTCGAACGCCAGGCCGAGGTCGCCGCCAAAGCCGTCCGCCGCCTCGAGACCGGCCCCGGCTACGTCGACACCGACCCCCGGGCCCAACACCAGTGGGTGCGCTGGATCGACCACCAGATCGCCAAGAAGGCCAACGCCATGGAATCCGGCTGCCGCAACTACTACCACGCCCCGAACGGCGCCAACATCACCCAGTGGCCCGGCGCCCACCTCGATTACCTCGTCGCCACCCGCCTGCTGCACCGCATCGGCATCCGCAAGATCGCCGCACCCTGACCAGCGGGCTAGCGGCCGTTCGGCGCCAGGGGTGGAACCTTGACCCTAGATTCATGCAGAATCGGGCTGCCTGCCGTGGCGTAGATCACAACGCTGTGTGATCCCCGTTCCGCCATCCGCGGGCACGGCGTCACTCCGACGTCTTCTTCCGTCAACGGCGACCGCGAAGAGTGAGGAGGACCATGCCGATCGGTGGACAGGTCCCACAGGAAGCGACGACGAAACCCACCCCCGACTTCGACGCAGTCGTCGTCGGCGCCGGCTTCTCGGGCCTCTACATGCTGCACCGGCTGCGCGACACGCTCGGGCTGTCGGCGCGGGTGTTCGAGGCGGCCGACGACGTCGGCGGCACCTGGTACTGGAACCGCTACCCGGGCGCCCGGTGCGACTCGGAGAGCTACTTCTACAGCTTCTCCGACCGGTTGTCGGAGGAGCTGCTCGAGGAGTGGACCTGGAGCGAGCGCTTCGCCGCCCAGCCGGAGATCCTGAGCTACCTGCAGCACGTGGCCGACCGGTTCGACCTGCGCAAGGACATCCAGTTCTCGACGCGGGTGGTTGCGGCCGAGTACGACGACGCGACCGGCCGGTGGACCGTGCGCACCGACGACGGCGGGGAGGTCACGGCGACCTACCTGATCACCGCCGTCGGCTGCCTGTCGACGACCAACCTCCCCGACTTCCCGGGGCGGGACAGCTTCCGAGGCGAGTGGTACCACACCGGCACCTGGCCGCACGAGGGCGTCGACTTCACCGGCAAACGGGTCGCGGTGATCGGCACCGGGGCGACGGCCGTGCAGGCCGTCCCGGAGATCGCCGAACAGGCCGCGCACCTCTACGTCCTGCAGCGCACCCCCAACTACGACATCGCCGGGCGCAACCGGCCGATGAGCGAGGAGGACGCCCGGGAGATCAAGGCCAAGTACCGGGAGATCTGGCGGGCGACGCGGGAGACCGGATTCGGCTTCCCGTACGAGATCGCGAACCGGTCCGCCCTGTCGGTCTCGGAGGACGAGCGGCGGCGGATCTTCGCCGAGGCCTGGGAGCGCGGCGGGTTCCGGCTCGGCACCACCTTCAACGACCTGCTGTTCGACGAGCGGGCCAACGAGACCGCGGCGGAGTTCCTGCGGGAGCGGATCCGGGAGCGGGTGCGCGACCCGAAGATCGCCGAGATGCTCTCGCCCCGCGACCACCCGTTCTTCACCAAGCGCCCGCCGCTGGAGAACGGCTACTACGAGACGTTCAACCGCGACAACGTCACGCTGGTCGACGTGCGCAGCGCGCCCATCCAGGAGATCACGCCGAACGGGGTGCGCACCGCGGACGCCGAGTACGAGGTGGACGTCATCGTCTACGCCACGGGCTTCGACGCGATGACCGGCACCCTGTTCAAGCTGGGCATCCGCGGACGCGACGGCGTCGGGCTGAAGGAGAAGTGGGCCGACGGGCCGCGCACCTACCTCGGCATCGCGGCCCACGGGTTCCCGAACCTGTTCATGATCACCGGACCGCAGAGCCCGTCGGTGCTGTCGAACATGCCGGTGTCCATCGAGCAGCACGTCGACTGGATCACCGACTGCCTGCGCTACCTGCGGGAGAACGGCTTCGACACCATCGAGCCGCTGCCCGCCGCGGAGGACGACTGGGTCGCCCACCACCACGAGATCACGCAGATGACGCTGCTGCCGAAGGCCAACTCCTGGTGGGTCGGCGCGAACATCCCGGGCAAGCCGCGCAACCTCTACCCGTACGTGGGCGGGGTCGGCACCTACCGCCGGATCTGCGACGCGGTCGCGAGCAAGCGGTACGACGGCTTCGCCACCGGCACGGGCGGCGCGCTCGCGGCCGGCGACTTCACCGGGGTCGCGCGCGCGGCCTACCAGGACGCGGTCGAGGCACCTCCGGCCGTGTCCGCGGTCTCGTAGCCCTCCACCCAGCCACTCCCACGAGCGCGGTCCGCCGCGGCCGCGGGGGCGCTGCCCCCTGCCGCGGCGGACCGGCCGCACCATCCCCCACTTCGACCGATCTGGAGACGACATGCCCGTCCACCCCGAAGCGCAACAACTGCTCGCCGCCCTCGAGGCGCAGGGGATGCCGCCCTTCGACCACATGACCGTCCCCCAGGCCCGCGCGGCCGCCCAGGGCTTCCGCGACCTGCAGGGCGAGCCGGAGGAGGTCGCCACCGAGGACCGGGTCGTCCCCGGCCCGGCGGGCGACATCCCGGTGCGCGTCTACACCCCCGAGGGCGACGGCCCGAAGCCCGTGATCGTGTACTTCCACGGCGGCGGCTGGGTGATCGGCGACATCGAGGTCTGCGACAACCCGGTCCGCCGGATCGCCAACCGCACCGGCGCGGTCGTCGTCTCGGTGGACTACCGGCTCGCCCCCGAGCACCCCTACCCGGCGCCGTTCGAGGACTGCTACGCGGCCACGGCGTGGGTCGCCGAGCACGCGGCCGAGCTGGGCGGTGACGCCGCCCGCGTCGCGACCTGCGGGGACAGCGCCGGCGGCAACCTGGCCGCGGCGGTGGCGCTCGCCGCCCGGGACCGCGGGGGCCCGCGGCTGGCCGCGCAGCTGCTCATCTACCCGGTGACCGACTTCGACTTCACCACCGAGTCCTACCGGCAGAACGGCGAGGGTTACCTGCTCACCAAGGGCGCCATGGTCTGGTTCTGGGCGCACTACCTCGGCGCCTACGACCTGGGCAAGGACCCGTACGCCTGCCCCGCCCGCGCCGACGACCTCTCCGGGCTCCCGCCCGCGTTCGTGGCCACGGCCGAGTACGACCCGCTGCGCGACGAGGGGGAGGCCTACGCCGCCGCGCTGAAGGCCGCGGGCGTCGAGGTCACCGCGAAGCGCTACGACGGGATGCTGCACGGGTTCGCCTGGACCCTCGGCGCGACGCCCAGCGGGGCCGTCATGATCGACGACCTCGCCGAGGCGTTCCGCAAGGCGACGAGCGGGAGCTCGGACCGGGCCGCCTGACGCGACCGCCACGGCGACCGGGCCCGGACGGGCCCGGTCGCCGTTCGGCGCGTCACCACGCGCCGAAGGCGGCCCAGGCCACCAACGGCGCCACGACCACCGACGCCAGGCCGTAGCCGAGCAGGTGGCGGAACAGGGGGGCCCGGGCCGACGGCTCCGCGGCGCCGAGGATCAGCCCGCCGGTGATCCCCAGCGGGTTGATGTCGACCAGCACCGAGGCCAACGCGATCGCGAGCACGCCGCCGACGGGGGAGACGCCCGCTTCGACCAGCGGGGGCAGCAGGGGCATCGTCGTCACGAACACCGCGATCGAGCTCGCCGCGAACGACGTGACGCCCGCGATGTAGCACAGCACCAGCAGGCTGAGCATCGGCGATCCCTCGACCCGCAGCAGCTCGCTCAGCCGGTCGAACGCGCCCAGGTGCTGCATCAGGCCCACGTAGGTCAGCAGGCCGCCGATCAGCAGGACCACGCCCCACGGGATGCGCGCCACGATCGCCGCCGGCTCCATGCGGAACAGCACCTGCTGCAGCAGGGCCGCGGTGATGCCGAGGTAGCCGATGTTCATGTCGAACCCGACCGAGGCGACGACGACGGCGAGCAGGCACGCGACCGTGACCGCGCGGGCCCGCGGGTCCGGCGCGGGTGGCGCGGACGCGGGGGCGACGGCCGTGGCCCGGGCCGCCGCGCCCGGTCCGGGGCGCGGCGGGCCCGCGGCGAGGCCGCCCACGCCGGCGGCGCCAGCCGTGCCACCCGGTCCGTCGGGTGTGACGCGCCCGCGGGGCAGGGCGCCGGTCCGCGTCCCCACGAGCAGGAAGGCGGCGCACACGACGAGGCCGGTGAGGACGCCGCCGAACAGGAACGTCACCGGCGCCGAGGCGGGCAGCCCGATGCCGAGCTCGTCGCCCATCCCCCGCGCGGTGATCCCGTAGACGGCGAGCGGCGAGAGCAGGCCGCTGACGATGCCGGTGACCCCGAGCACGGCCGCCACGAACGGCGAGATCCGGTGGCGCGCCGCGAGGCCCAGCGCGATCGGGGCGACGATGGCGGTCGCGGCGGCGGGCAGCGTGCCGACCGCGGTGAGCACCGCGCCGACCACGAACGGCACCAGCGCGACCAGCACCAGGCGGCCGCGCACCAGCCGCAGCAGCAGGTCGAGCAGCCAGTCCAGGGTGCCGTTGACGTGGGCCACCGCGAACAGCGCGGTGACCCCGACGATCAGCACGAAGAAGTCGGCCGGGAAGAACCCGGTCACCTCCGCGGCCGGGACACCCGCGGCGAGCCCGACCAGGAACGCCGCCGCGAACGCGGCCAGCCCGAGGTCGAACGCGGGCAGCAGGGTCGCGGCGAACAGGATTACGAGGACGATGATGGAGACGTAGGCCATCGTCATCGACGGTTCCTCCCTCGTCACACCACGCCGCGGCGGCGCAGGTCGTCGATCTTCGCCTCGGACAGCCCGACCAGCTCCCGCAGCACCTCCGCGGTGTGCTCGCCGAGGGCGGGCGCGGGGCGCGTGATCGCGCCCTCGAACCCGGAGAACCGACCCGCCGGGGCCTGCACGAGGTGGGAGCGGCCCGTGCGGTCGTCGGTGAGCTCGACGACCGACCCGCGGGCGCGGATGTGCGGGTCGGCGCAGACGTCGGCCGCCGAGTTCACCGGCCCGGCCGCGACCCCGTGCGCGACCAGCCGCTCCAGCAACGGCTCCAGGTCGTGGGCGGCGACGAACGCCGCGACCCGGGCCTCGATCTCCTCGCGGTGCTCCAGGCGCGCGGTCAGCGTGTCGTGGACGGCGAGGTCCGGCGCGTCCATGACCGCGATCAGCCGCCGCCACATCTGCTCGGTCGACGCGGGCAGCGCGAGCCAGCGCCCGTCGCGGGTGCGGTAGAGGTTGTTCGGGCTGATGTGCGGGTTCTCGTTGCCCTGCCGCTCGCGCGGGACCCCGGTGGCGCCGTAGTCGGCGATGAAGTCCTCCATCATCCGCAGCAGCGGCTCGTACAGGCCGATGTCGGCCAGCTGCGCCTCGCCGGTGCGGTCGCGCTGGCGCAGCGCGAGCAGCGCGGCGAACGCCGCGTAGACGCCGGTGACCCCGTCGGCGACCGGGTAGCCGGCGAAGACCGGCGGCCCGTCCGGGTGGCCGGTGCGGTGGGTGAGGCCGGCGAAGGCCTCCGCCACGCGCGCGAAGCCGGGGCGATCGGCGTACGGGCCGGTCCGCCCGTAGGCGCTGACGTGCACCATCACCAGGTCCGGGCGGTAGGCGCGCAGGTCGTCGAAGTCGATGCGGAACCTGCGCAGCGTGGCCGGCCGGAAGTTGGTGACGACGAGGTCGGTCGCAGCGGCCAGCCGGCCGACCAGCTCGGCGGCCTCCGGGTGGTGCAGGTCGATCGTGATGCTGCGCTTGTTCCGCCCGACCACCGTCCAGCCCGCCGACACCCCGTCCTGCAGCGGCGGGTAGTGGCGGGCGGGATCGCCGTGGCCGGGCTGCTCGACCTTGACGACGTCGGCGCCGAACTCGGCGAGCAGCCCGGTGGCGAGCGGCCCGGCCAGCACGGTGGACAGGTCGAGCACGCGCACGCCGGTCAACGGGGCATCGCCTGCCATGGATCGCCTTTCATGAGGGGGGTTCGCGCAGGATGCCCGTGGCGCATCCGCTGGAGGAAGACGCGGGAACCGTGCACCGGTGCAAGGCAGAGCCTTCAACATGGCCCTAAGGTGGCGCCGTGCGGGTCGAGCGGGCGCGGTACTTCCTGGCGGCCGTCGAGACCGGGTCGCTGCGCGCTGCGGCGGCGCGGTGCGGCGTCAGCCAGCCCACGATCGGCGAGCAGCTCCGGCTCTTGGAGGAGGAGCTCGACGTCGCGCTGCTCACCCGCAGCCGCACCGGCGTGCGGCCGACGCCCGCCGGCCAGGCGATGCTCGACCCGTTCCGACGGCTGGTCCACGCCGAGGACCTGGTGCGCGAGGCGGCCATGGAGTCCAGCGGCGCCTACCGGGGCAGCGTGCGGGTCGGCGGGGTCAGCGTCACGGCCGAGCTGATCGTCGCCCCCGTCGTCGGCCGCCTCCGCGGCGAGCACCCCGGCTTGCGGTTCACCGTGCGGGAGGGGGCCTCGGCGGACATCGAGGCCGCCGTGCAGGCGGGCGAGCTGGACTTCGGGGTGATCACCACGCCGGCCGAGCCGGCCGGTGACGGGCTGCAGCGGATCCCCCTCGTGACGGCGCCGCTCGGGGTGTACGTGCGCGCCGACCACCCCCTCGCCGGCCGCGGCCACGTCCACTGGCGCGACCTGGAGCACTGGCCGATCGTCACGATGCGCCGCGGCACGGTGCTGTGGGACGTGCTGCACCGGCACGTGCCCGAACCGGACGTCGTCGTCGAGGCGATGTCGGCGCGGACCGTCAAGGTCATGGTCGGCCAGGGGGCGGGGCTCGGGGTGCTCGCCCGCTTCGAGACCTCCGAGGACGTCACGGGGCTCGCGTTCGTGCCCCTGCGCGACGTGCAGCCGGTCGAGCTGTGCCTCACCCAGCGGCGGGACGGCCAGCCGTCGCGCCCGGCGCGCATCGTGCGCCGGCTCGTGCGCGAGCTGGCGGGCGAGCTGGTGCACCACGGCCACGGCCGGTGACCGATCGGATGCGATCGGGCATCCGCGACGAACGACGTCCGGCACCTGGGTCGGACGTCGGTTGCTGCTCGTCGAGCGGGTAGGACCCGCCGACGAGTGCGTCACGTGCACCATCGACGAGCCCATGATCCGGGGCCTTCCTCGAGGAGGCCGTGCGCGCCCAGGGCGTCGCGCTGGTGGCGCTGCTGCGGTTCCGAGGCGGGGAAGCGGTGGCGGTTCGTGATCCCGTCCGTCGCGGTGTTCGGGATCGTGCTCAACGTCCTCATCGTCCTGCTGGAGATCAGGATGCCGCCGTCGATCCTCACCGGCCTGGGCTGACCGGCGGCGGGGCGCTCGTGATTGCCGAGGTCCGGCAGTGCCGCCACCGCATGTCGGCCGACGGTGGCCCGTGCGGGCGGGCTCGCCCCCGGGCAGCGTGGGAGGTGGAGTAGGCAGTCCCACGGCGCGGGGAGGGAGGCGACGGCGATGAGCCACACCCTGCTCGCCTGGCTGCTGTCCGGTGCGCTCGTGCTGGCGGCGCTCGCGGTGAACGCCGTGCGCGTCGTGCCCGCGGGCGAGCGGCTCGTCCGGGTCCGGCGCGGCCGGCACCGGGTGCTGGGTCCCGGCCTCGCGGTCGTGCTGCCCGGCCTCGACCGCGAGATCCGCGTGCCGCTGCGCGCGACCTGGGTCGACGTGCTGTTCCTCGACGCCACCACCCGGGACGGGGTGCCGGTGACGGTCAACGGCGCCGCCCTCGTCTCCGTGACCCACCCGGTTCGCTACGCGCTGGCCGCCGACCCACCGGGCCCGGCGACGGTCGACGCCCTGGAAGCGGAGATCGGCCGCTACGTCGGGGTGCGCGACCTGGCCCAGCTCGCCGAGCCGGTGCTCGACGACGGCGGTGAGCTGACCGCGGCGGTCAACACCAGGACGGCCGGGTGGGGGGTCGAGGTCGCCCGGGTCGAGCTGACCCGGATCGAGGTGCGCCTCGGCGCCGATCTGCTCCGGTGGGCGGAGGGGTTCGCGGCTCGGGGTGGTCGAGGGCTCGTGCGGTCGGCGTGAAGCGGGTTCCGCGGAACCGGAAAGCGGGGCTGTCGAATCAGCGCCCCGCGGAACCTCACTCGACGATCTTGTCGAGGAACGCCTCGAGGTTCCCCACCGTCCGCGCGATCTTCTCCTCCACCGACATGCCCCGGTCGACCGCCCCGCCCACGGTCTGCTTCCGGCCCCGGACGTAGAGCGAGCAGGCCAGGTCCGCGCACACGTACAGCCCGACCGAGTTCCCGCTCCGCCCCGCCGCGCCGGTCCGCCGCCCGCTCATGAGGACGACGCCGCTGCTGGTGTGCGTGGTCAGGCACAGCGAGCAGATGCTGCGTGCGGTGAACCCGCGTGCGTTCGGCGGCGCGGCGCGCAGCGCGACGCCGATCAGGCTGTCCGCCCGCTCGGCGACCAGGTAGGCGCGGCCCGGGGCGCCCGGGTCGCGCCACCCGAGGAAGTCGAGATCGGGCCACGGGAGCGTGTCGAGGCCGGCGGGCAGCTTGAGCCGCTGGGCCTCGCCCTTCGAGCAGTTGACGAAGGACCGGCGGATGTCCCGTTCGCTGAGCCGTATCATCGCTGCCTAAGATTAGTGGTAGTTTGCCTAAACACTTTAGGCAGCATACAAGGGGGGAGCGATGGCGCGCGTGGGCCTCACGGTCGAACGCCTGGTTCGGGCGGGGGCCGATCTCGCCGACGAGGTCGGCTTCGACGAGGTCACCGTCTCGGCGCTCGCCCGGCGGTTCGACGTGAAGGTCGCGAGCCTGTACTCGCACGTGAAGAGCTCGCGCGACCTCAAGACCCGCATCGCCCTGCTCGCGCTGGAGGAGCTCGCCGACCTCGTCGCCGACGCGCTGGCCGGCCGGGCCGGCAAGGACGCCCTGGTCGCCTTCGCGAACGTCTACCGCGACTACGCCCACGCGCACCCCGGCCGCTACGCCGCCGCCCGGCTGGACCTCGACCCCGAGACCGCCGCCGCCAGCGCGGGCCCGCGGCACACGCAACTGGCGGCGGCGATCCTGCGCGGCTACGACATCCCCGAATCCGAGCACGTCCCGGCCGTACGGCTGCTCGGCAGCGTCGTCCACGGGTACGTGAGCCTCGAGGCGGGCGGCGGCTTCGCCCACAGCGCCCCCGACAGCGCGGAGACCTGGCCACGCATCCTCGACGCCCTGGACGCCCTCCTGCGCAACTGGCCCGCGGCACCGAGCTGATCAGCGCCGCGAGCCACCCCGCGTGGTCACTGGGCGGACGGGCTCGCCGCCACGGACGCGGTGGGCGCGGTGGCCGGCTGCGCCAGCGTCCGGGCGGCCTGCGGGTTCACCACGATGACCGGCACGGGGGAGCGGCGCACCACCGCGCGGCTGGTCGACCCGAACAGCGCGCGCGCCGGTGCCCGCCGGCCGCGGCTGCCGACGACGACCAGCCGCGCCTGGACCGCGGCGGCGAGCAGCGCCGGCACCGGGGACTCCTGAACGACCTTCACCTCGACGGGGACGTCCGGGAAGCGCGAGGTCCACGGCTCCAGCGCGGCGACCCCACCGACGAGCGGGTTGTCGTCCCCGGCGTGGAGCACGACGACGCGGCCGCGGTGGGTCTGCGCGTCCTGGAACGCGACGTTCAGCGCCGCGGTGTCGGTCGCCGGGTCGTCGACCCCGACCAGCACGGGGGCGCGGGCCGGCGAGTGGTAGCGGCCGCGGACGACGGCGACCGGGCACGGGGAGCGCCCGCTGACCTCCAGCGCGACGGAGTGGACGAGCACCTCCTGCGGCCGCTCGCCGCCGCCCATGCCGACCACCAGCAGCTGCGCGTGCTGCGCGGCGTCCAGGAGCGACGGGGTCGCGGGGCGTTCGGTGTGCTCGGTCGAGATGCGCAGCGTGGGGTCGATGCGGTAGGCGACGGTGTAGGCCCGGCCGAGGATGTCGCGGGCCCGGCGGGTGCCCACGGTGGAACCGGCGGCGTAGGGGGCGCCGTGCAGGATGTGCAGCGGTGCCCGGCGCAGGCGCGCCTCGGTCACCGCCCACCGGACCGCGTCGAGCGCGAGCCGGCTGCCGTCGACGCCGACGACCACACCGGGTCGGTTCCGATCGGCCTGGCTCCGCGGTGCGTCCATCTCACGCTCCTCCGTCGTCCTCGTCGTCGTCTCCGTCGTCATGTCGGTCGTCATGGTCGGTCGTGCTTCTCCATGGTCACCGCTGCGCGGCGCCGCTTGCCACCTCGTCGCGGATGCGGACGCCGACGACGCCCGGCGTACAGCCCGCCACGACGGTGGCGACGTGCCGGTCGGTCTCGTCGGCTCCCTCGCAGGCCAGCGAGACCACGCCGTCGGCAACCTCCACGTCCCAGCGCCGCCTGCCGGCCGCAGCGAGGTGCGCGGCCACGCCGCGGGCGATGGCCTCGTCGTCGCGGGCGATGGTGCGCAGCACGTCGACCCGGCTGACGATGCCGACCAGGCGGTCGCCGTCCACGACGGGGATGGCGCGCAGGTGCCGCTCCACCATCAACTTTCCGAGATGCGCGGCGTGGGTGTCCGGGGTGGCGGTGACGACCGTCGTGGTCATCACACCGGCGACCTCCGGCGCGGGCTCGGGCGGCGGCGACGGTGGACGGTCGTGGATGAGCTCGCGCGGGTCGGGCAGGATCCGGTCGCGCAGCAGGTCGGCCTCGGAGACCACGCCGAGGAGCCGGTCCTCGGCGTCGACGACCGGGAGCACGGCGAACCCGTGGGTGACGAGCAGGCGTGCGGCCTCCTTCGCCGCGGCGTCCGGTCGCACCGTCACCACGGGGCTCGTCATCAGATCGCGTGCCCTCACGCCGCACCCTCCGTGACGGTGGAGGGCGTCGCGACCAGCTTGCGCCCGGTGAGCCGCTGCAGGGGCACGGCGACGGTGTGGCCGGTGCGGCCCGGCGCCCACGGCTCCGGCAGCCGGGCGGCCAGCTCGGCCAGCCGCTCGGGGACGACCACCTCGTAGGCCTCGCCGACCCCGAGCACGGTCCAGCCGGTGCGTGTCGCCGGGTCGATCTGGTCGACCTGGAAGGCGACGACGGCGCCGCGGGTGGCCGCGGCGAGCTTGCTCCCGCCCGCGGTGCGGAAGATGATCTCCTCGCCGTCGAGGAGGTAGGTCACCGGTTGGGCCGCCGGCATGGCGGCATCGGTGAAAACGACGCGGCCGATCTCGCTCGTGGCGAGCAGGCGGAGGCACTCGGCCTCGTCGAGCTCCACCAGTTCGACGATCGCCGCTCGGTTCGCGGCTGTCACTGTGGCTCTCCTTCGTGGCGTTCGACAATCGACGATCCCCTCTGCCGCGGGCCGTTGACAGGGTCGAAGGTCCCCGCTGGTCGGGCCGGCCGTTCTCCGAGCGCGCGATCGATCCCGCCGCGAGCAGGGCGACGTCGCGGGCCGCCCGGTCGGCGCTCCACGCGACGAGGTCCCCGCCCGGCGGCAGCACCGCCGCCCGGTGTGGTCGAGGGGATCGAACGTGGGGTCGCGCACCCGGGCCGGCGGTCCCCCGGGGTGGGGCCGCTCGATGCTCCGCCGCCCGCCGGACCCCCGGTCCTGCTCGGCGCGGACCCGCGGCACGTCGAGGCGTGGCGAGCTCGCCGATCAGTGCGGATCTGCGACGGGGTGGTGCGGTCCTTCCCCCACGGGTTCGCGAGCTCGGCGGGCCGCAACCGGGGCACCGCGGCGTCGCCCGACACGGCCCGCTCCCCTCGACGCCACCGAGCGTGCTCTGCGGCAGCGAGGGCGGCCGCCGCCGGAGGTCCCGCCCCGCGCGGCCGACCGGCCCTGCCCGCCGCGGCGCCGGCCGGCGACGCTGGGGGCGTGGACGAGCGGAAGCGGGGCCCGGTCCGGCGGAGCTGGGTGGTGGCGTGGTTCGGGATGCTCGCGCTGGCCCTGGTGAACGGCACGCTGCGGGCCGTGGTCACCCAGCCCCTGCTGGGCGAGACCGCGGCCCGGGCACTGGCCACGGTGTTCCTGCTCGCGGCCCTGACCGGCTACGTGTGGTGGCTGCACCGGCGGCGGCCGATCCCGACCGCGCGGCAGGCGTGGGCGATCGGCCTCGCCTGGGTGGCGATGACGCTGGCCTTCGAGTTCGGGTGGGGCCGGGCCGTCGAGGGCCTGTCGTGGCCGGCGATGCTCGCCGACTACGACGTCACCGCGGGCCGGATCTGGGTGCTCGTCCCGGTCTGGACCGCGCTGGCCCCGGTGGTGGTCCGCCGCGCCCAGGCCGCGCACCGCCCGGGTGGCGCGAGCAGGGGTGGCGCGACCGGGGGTGGCGCCGTCACCCGCGGTGCTTGGCCACGGTGAGCAGCACCGCGGAGTCGGCGAGCGCCTCGAGGCTGTGCGGCGCGGGCGGGACGACCAGCAGGTCGCCCTGCCTGCCCTCCCAGGCGTCGTCGCCGCTCACGAGGCGGACCCGGCCGGCGAGGACGTGCACGGTGGCCTCACCGGGGTTGTTGTGCTCGGCCAGCTCCCTGCCGGCCAGCAGCGCGATCACGGTCTGGCGCATCACGTGCTCGTGCCCACCCACGGCGGTGTGCGCCGCCCGCCCGGCGCTGCTGCGGCGGGCGGCCTCGAGCTGCTCACGGGCGAGCGCGTCCAGCGACAGCTTCCGCACGGTGCTCAACTCCTCGGCTCAACTCCTCGCTCACTCCCGTTCCCACCCGCGACGCGGTGGCCGCAGCGCCGGTCCGCCGGCGCGGGAGCGGTAGACGATGTAGGGGCGGAACAGGTAGGGGATCGGCGCGGTGAACGCGTGGACCAGCCGGGTGAACGGCCAGATCGCGAACAGCAGCATGCCGATGAGCGTGTGGATCTGGAACGCGAGACCGGAGTCGGCCATCGCCGCGATGTCGGGTTGCAGCACGAACAGCGACCGGAACCAGGGCGCGACCGTCAGCCGGTAGTTGTGCTCCTCGCCGCCCGCGGCGCCCAGCAGGGTGGTCGCGAGCCCTGCGACGATCGCGGCGACCAGCACGACGTACATGGCCTTGTCGTTCTTCGTGGTGGCCATGAAGACCGGTCCGGTGGTGCGGCGGCGGTAGACGAGGATGCCGACGCCGACCAGGGTGCAGAAGCCGGCGATCGCGCCGAGGACCAGCGCCTGTGCGTGGTAGGCCTCCTCCGGCAACCCCACCGCGTCGGTCCAGCTCTTGGGGATCACCAGGCCGATGACGTGGCCGATGATCACCACGAGGAGGCCGAAGTGGAACAGCGGGCTGCCGATGCGCAGCAGCCGCGATTCGTACAGCTCCGAGGAGCGGGTGGTCCAGCCGAACTTGTCGTAGCGGTACCGCCAGACCGTGCCGAGGACCAGGATCGCGATCATCACGTACGGCAGCACGCCCCACAGCAGGACGTCGAGGGTGCTCATCGGGGTCCTCCCGGCGGGAAGGGGGCGAGCTCGAGCCCGACCTGCTCCTGCGGCGGGCCGGTGCGGGCGAGCGCCCGGGCGCCCGCGACGTCGGCGGGGGAGGGGCCGGGCAGCAGCGCGCACACCGCCTCGACGGGCGCGGCGTACGCGGTGCGGGCGTCGAGGAGCGCGAGCCGCAGCAGCTCCAACCCCGCCCGGTGCTCCTGCAGGACGGCGAGCCCGTCGGCCAGGTCGGCGGTCGCGCCGTACTCCAGCACGGCGGGCAGGAAGTCGGGCAGCTCGGCGCTGTCCCACTCCAGCCCCGCGGCGCGGTAGCGCTGCTTGAGCCCGGCGAGCGCGCCGCCCCGGCGGCGGGTCTCGCCGTCGGTCCACCACGTGAGGTAGAGGCAGCAGCGGCGGCGCCGGTCGAACACCTCGACGTAGTGCTCGGCGAGCCGGCCCGGCGGGGTGGCGAGCGCGTGGTCGAGGAACGCGGTCAGCCGCTCGCGCGGCCGCCCGGCGGGCAGCGTCGCCACCGCGCTGCGAGCCAGCGGGAACGTCGCCCGGACCGCGTCGTCGGGGTACTGCAGGCACAGCGACGCCGCCTGCAGCACGACCGCGGGCCCGGCCGCCCGCGCCGTCACCGCGGCTCCTCCGGGGTGGCGTCGGGCCGGCTGCGGCCGGTGATGTCGCCGGGCTCCGGTGGCGCCTCCCGCGGCGGCGGGAAGAGCCCGGGCGGGCGGCCCTTGCCGTCCCAGTTGAGCAGGTTGATCCGGGCCCCCGGGGCCCCGGGGTCGGCGACGGCGTCGCTGGTCTGCCGGTCCCGCAGGGCGTGGAAGGTCTCCACCGACACCGGCACCGGGCGTCCGGACGCCTCTCCGAACGGGCCGCTGCCGGCGAGCATCCCCGGCCCGCCGTCGACGTCGAGGCTGCAGCCGACCTCCTCCAGGTGGTGGGCGTCGGCCTCGTAGGCGGTGGGGATGACGTAGCGCTCGGCGTACTTCGCGATCGCGAGCAGCCGGTACATCTCGAGGATCTCGCCCCCGGTCATGCCGACCGACGCCGCGATCGACTCCTGCCGCGGGCGGCCGAGCGTCACGTCCCGCATGTACGACCGCATGGCGGCGAGCTTCTGCAGCACGGCGCGGACCGGGGCGACGTCGCCCGCGGTGAACAGCTCCGCGAGGTACTCGACGGGGATGCGCAGCGCGTCGATCGCGCCGAAGAGGTTGCCCACGTCCTCCCCGTCGTGCCCGGTCTCGACGAGCCGGTCGACCACGGGGGACAGCGGCGGGATGTACCAGACCATCGGCATGGTCCGGAACTCCGGGTGCAGCGGCAGCGCCACCCGGTAGTCCTTGGCCAGCCGGTACACCGGCGAGCGCTGCGCGGCGTCGATCCAGTCCTCGGCGATCCCGTCGCGGCGGGCGGCGGCGACCACCGTCGGGTCGTTCGGGTCGAGCAGCAGGTCGAGCTGCGCTTCGTACAGGTCGTGCTCGTCCTCGACGGACGCGGCGGCGGTGACGGCGTCGGCGTCGTAGAGGACGAGGCCGATGTAGCGCAGGCGCCCCACGCAGGTCTCACTGCACACCGTCGGCAGCCCGACTTCCACCCGCGGGTAGCAGAAGGTGCACTTCTCGGCCTTGCCGGTGCGGTGGTTGAAGTAGACCTTCTTGTACGGGCAGCCCGTCACGCACATGCGCCAGCCGCGGCAGCGGTCCTGGTCGACCAGCACGATGCCGTCCTCGGCGCGCTTGTACATCGCCCCCGACGGGCACGACGCCACGCACGACGGGTTCAGGCAGTGCTCGCAGATGCGCGGGAGGAAGAACATGAACGCCCGCTCGTAGTCGAACCGGACCTTGTCCTCCGACTCGCGCCGGATGCGCTCCACGATCGGGTCGCGCGGGCCGTGCTCGGGGGCGCCGCCGAGGTCGTCGTCCCAGTTGGCGCTCCACTCGACCGACATCGGTTCGCCGGAGATCAGCGACTTGGGTTGGGCGACCGGGAAGTCGTCGCCCAGCGGGGCGTCGGTGAGGTTGTCGTAGTCGTAGGTCCACGGCTCGTAGTAGTCGCGGATGTTCGGCAGGACGGGGTTGGCGAAGATCGACAGCAGCTTGCGGACCCGGCCGCCCGCCCGGAGCTCGAGCCGCCCGCGCCTGTTGCGGACCCACCCGCCCTTCCAGCGCTCCTGGTCGGCGAAGCGGCGCGGGTAGCCCTGGCCGGGCCGGGTCTCGACGTTGTTGAACCAGACGTACTCGACGCCGCTGCGGTTGGTCCACGCCTGCTTGCAGGTCACCGAGCAGGTGTGGCAGCCGATGCACTTGTCGAGGTTCATGACCATGCCCAGCTGGGCCATCACCTTCATCAGAACCGCACCTCCTGCGCGCGGCGCCGGATCACGGTGACCTCGTCGCGCTGGTTGCCGGTGGGGCCGAGGTAGTTGAAGGCGAACGACAGCTGCGCGTAGCCGCCGACGAGGTGCGTGGGCTTGACGAGGATCCGGGTCAGCGAGTTGTGGATGCCGCCGCGGCGCCCGGTGACCTCCGACCGCGGCACGTTCACCACCCGCTCCTGGGCGTGGTAGACGAACACGGCGCCCCGCGGCAGGCGGTGGGTGACGATCGCGCGGGCGACGAGAACGCCGTTGCGGTTGACGCCTTCGACCCAGTCGTTGTCGCGTACGCCGATCGCGGCGGCGTCGGCCTCGCTCATCCACACGACGGGGCCGCCGCGCGACAGCGACAGCATGAACAGGTTGTCCTGGTACTCGGAGTGGATCGACCACTTCGAGTGCGGCGTGAGGTAGCGGACGGTCACCGACCGGCCGTCCTCGCCGAGCTCCCCGGGGCGGGGCCCGCCGAAGAGGCGCTGCATGTCCAGCGGGGCCCGGTAGACGGGCAGGGCCTCGCCGAACTCGTGCATCCAGTCGTGGTCGAGCAGGAAGTGCATGCGCCCGGTGAGGGTGTGCCACGGTTTGCCGCGCTCGACGTTCACGGTGAACGGCGCGTAGCGCCGCCCGCCGGTCTCGCTGCCCGACCACTCCGGGCTGGTGATCACCGGCACCGGGCGGGCCTGGGTGTCGGCGAACGTGATGCGCCGTTCCTCGCTGCCCTCGGCGAGGTCGGCGAGGCGGGTGCCGGTGCGCCGCTCCAGCTCCCGGAACCCCTGCACGGCCAGCCGGCCGTTGGTCGTCGCCGACAGCGCGAGGATCGCCTCGGCCATCTTCGCGTCGGTGTCGATCGCGGGGCGGCCGTCGCCCGCGCCGCCGAGCAGCACCCCGTTGGTCGCCGCGAGGTGGGCGACCTCCTCGTCGGGGTGGTAGGTGACCGCCTTGGTCGTCATGCCGAGCCGGTCGACGAGCGGCCCGATGCTCGCCATCTTGTCGGCGATCGCGGTGTAGTCCCGCTCGACCACCACCAGGTTCGGCATGGTCCGCCCCGGCACCGGCTCCACCTCACCGGTCCGCCAGTCGCGCACCCGGCCGCCGGGCTGCGCGGTCTCGCCGGGCGTGTCGTGCTGCAGCGGGACGGCGACGACGTCGCGGCGCACGCCCAGGTGCGTGCGGGCGAGCTCGGAGAAGCGGCGGGCGATCGCGTGGAAGGCGTCGAAGTCGGTGCGCGTCTCGAACGGCGGGTCGATGGCCGGGGTGAACGCGTGTACGAACGGGTGCATGTCGGTGGTGTTGAGGTCGTGCTTCTCGTACCAGGTGGCGGCCGGGAGCACGACGTCGGCGAGCAGCGTGGAGCTGGTCATCCGGAAGTCCAGCGCCAGCAGCAGGTCGAGCTTGCCCTCGGGCGGATCGCCGTCGCGCCAGGTCACGTCGCGGGGCCTGCGGTCGGCGGGCGTCTGGTCGGCGAGCAGGTTGTTGTGGGTGCCGAGCAGGTGCTTGAGGAAGTACTCGTCGCCCTTCGCCGACGACCCGAGCAGGTTCGCCCGCCACAGCGTGAGGCAGCGCGGCCAGTTCTGCGGCGCGTCGGGGTCCTCGATCGCGAACTTCAAGCGCCCCGCGCGGAGCTGGTCGACGACGTGGGCCGCGACGTCGCCGTCGCCCGCCTCGTCGGCCAGATCGAGGGGGTTGCGGTCGAACTGCGGGTAGGACGGCATCCACCCGAGGCGGGCCGACAGCGCGATCGTGTCGATGGTGTGCATGCCGGCGAGCAGGCCGCGCGCCAGCGGTGAGGTGAGGGCATCGGCGCGGTAGCCGTCGTAGCGCCACTGGTCGGTGTGGGTGTACCAGTAGGCCGTGCCGATCATCTGGCGCGGTGGGCGGGACCAGTCGGTGGCCATCGCCATGGTCGCCCAGCCGGTGATCGGCCGGCACTTCTCCTGCCCGACGTAGTGCGCCCAGCCGCCGCCGTTGCGGCCCATCGACCCGGTGAGCAACAGCAGTGCGAGCACCGCGCGGTAGGTGGCGTCGCCGTGGAACCACTGGCAGATCCCCGCCCCCATGATGATCATGGTGCGGCCGCCGGACTCCTCGGCGTTGCGCGCCATCTCGCGGGCGACCCGCGTGACCTGCTCGGCCGGCACGGAGGTGATCGGCTCCTGCCAGGCGGGCGTGTAGGGGGCGTCCGCGTCGTCGTAGCCGGTCGGCCAGTCCCCGGGCAGGCCCGGGCGGGCGACGCCGTACTGGGCGAGCAGCAGGTCGAACACGGTGGTGCACAGCCGCCCGCCCACGCGGCGCACGGGCACGCCGCGGCGCAGCACCCCGCCGGCGCCGTCGAGGGCGTCGAACCGGGGCAGCAGGACCTCGGCGGCCTCCCCGCCGAGCAGCGTGAGCTGCGGGGCGACCTCGCCGAGGTCGAGGTTCCACCGGCCGCGCCCCGACTCGGTGTAGCGGAAGCCCAGCGAACCGTTCGGCACCACGGGCTCCCCGGTGCGGCCGTCGACCAGCACCGTCTTCCACGCCGCGCCCTCCCCGGTGTCGCCGAGGTCGGCCGCGGTGAGGAACCGCCCGGGCACGTGCGCCCCGTCGCGCTCGTCGAGCGTCACGAGGAACGGCAGGTCGGTGTGGCGCTGCACGTAGTCGACGAAGAACGGCACGCGCCGGTCGACGAAGAACTCGGTGAGGATCACGTGGCCCATGGCCATCGCCATCGCGCCGTCGGTGCCGGGCTGGGCGGGCAGCCACGTGTCGGCGAACTTCGTGTTGTCGGCGTAGTCGGGCGAGACCACGACGACCTTCTGGCCCTTGTAGCGGGCCTCGGCCATCCAGTGCGCGTCGGGCGTGCGGGTGATGGGGACGTTCGACCCCCACATGACGAGGTAGGAGGCGTTCCACCAGTCACCGGACTCGGGCACGTCGGTCTGGTCGCCGAACACCTGCGGCGAGGCCACCGGGAGATCGGCGTACCAGTCGTAGAAGGACGTCATGCAACCGCCGACGAGCTCGATGAACCGCGACCCGACCGCGTGGCTGACCATCGACATCGCCGGGATCGGCGAGAAACCCGCGATCCGGTCCGGGCCGTAGGCCTTGATCGTGTGCACGTGCGCGGCCGCGACCATCTCCACGGCCTCGTCCCACGAGACCCGCACGTGGCCGCCCTTGCCGCGGGCGCGCTGGTAGCGGCGGCGTTTGTCCGGGTCGGTGGTGACCTCCGCCCACGCCAGCACGGGGTCGCCGAGGCGCGCCTTCGCCTCGCGGTACATCTCGACCAGCACGCCGCGGGCATACGGGTAGCGGACCCGCGTGGGGGAGTAGGTGTACCAGGAGAACGCGGCGCCGCGCGGGCAGCCGCGCGGCTCGTACTCGGGGGAGTCGGGGCCCACCGACGGGTAGTCGGTCTGCTGGCTCTCCCAGGTGATGATCCCGTCCTTGACGTAGACCTTCCACGAGCACGAGCCCGTGCAGTTCACCCCGTGCGTGGAGCGCACGACCTTGTCGTGGCTCCAGCGATCCCGGTAGAAGACGTCGCCGGAGCGGCCGCCCTCCCGGTACTCCGCGCGCAGGTCGGGCGACGTCTCGCGGCGGGTGAAGAAGCGGCCGGTCCGCAGCAGCGCGTCCGCCACGGGGCCGTCGGTGCCCGGCCCGTCCGCCGGGCCCCCGGTCGTCCCCGCCACGTGTCGCCCGCCCATGCGTGAAGCTCCCCCCGTGGTCCGCCCCGTACCGGCGTTCCCGCAGCCGGCCGCGGCCATGCCTGTCGATCGCTGGGCGTCCCATGATGCTGCCGCGGGGCGCGGCGGATCACCGGCGAAAGTCCCGGGTACTCGGTCGCAACGGCCCTGTCCGGCCGGCGGGCGAGCTGGCGGAATCGGGCCTGGCCACCCCATCCGGAGGCGATCATGGTCGAGGATCCGTCCGCCCGCCGAGCGCTCGTGCTCGCCACCGTCGGGTTCGCGGTGACGTTCTGGGCGTGGGCGCTGCTGTCGCCGCTGGGGGCGTCGCTGCGCGACGAGCTGGGGCTCACCTCGTTCGAGCAGTCCCTGGTGGTGGCGGTCCCGGTGATCGTCGGGTCGGTGGGCCGGATCCCGGTGGGCACCCTCACCGACCGGCTCGGGGCGCGCCGGATGTTCCCGACCGTCGCCCTGCTGACCGTGGCGCCGGTCCTCTACCTCGGCCACTTCGCCGACTCGCTGGCCGACTACCTCGTCGGCGGGTTCTTCCTCGGGCTCGGCGGCACCACGTTCGCCATCGGCGTGCCGTTCGTGAACTCCTGGTACCCGCCCGAGCGGCGCGGCCTCGCCCTCGGGATCTTCGGCGCGGGGATGGGCGGCACCGCCATCTCGGCGTTCTCCACCGTGCAGCTGGCCGCCGCGTTCGGACCGAGCTTCCCGTTCGACCTGGTCGCGGTCGTGCTCGTGTTCTTCGCGGCGGTCGGCTTCCTGCTGCTGCGCGACCGCCCGGGCCGGACGGTCGCCTCGGGCTCGGTGCTCGCCCGGCTCGTCGCCACGCTGCGGATGCCGGTGGCGCTGCAGCTGTCGTTCCTCTACGCGGTGGCGTTCGGCGGGTTCGTGGCGTTCTCGGTCTACCTGCCGTCGTACCTCACGACGGCGTTCGGGCTGGAGGGCGGCGACGCGGCGCTGCGGACCGCGGGGTTCGTCGTGCTCGCGGTCGCGATGCGACCGGTGGGCGGGTGGATGTGCGACCGGCACGACCCGGTGCGGGTGCTCACCGGCGCCTACGCCGTGGTGACCGCCCTCGCCGTGCTGGCCGCGCTGGAGCTGCCGCTCGTCCCGATCGGGACCGTCGCCTTCCTCGGCCTCGCCGCCGCGCTCGGCGTCGGCACCGGAGCGGTGTTCGCGCTGCTCGCGCGGCTCGTCGAGCCGGAGCGGGTCGGAGCGGTGACCGGGCTCGTCGGCGCGGCGGGCGGGCTCGGCGGCTTCTTCCCGCCGCTCGTGATGGGCCTGACCCACGGGATCTTCGACGACTACTCGCTCGGGTACGTGCTGCTCGCGCTCACCGCGGCCGCCGCGGGCGCGCTCACCGCGACCACCGTGCGCAGGCGCGTGCGCGCGCACGCCTCGCGTTGATCTGGGCCGCGCGCCGACCCGGGGCCATCGGCCCTGTGCCGGGGCCGGCCCGCGGGCCACGCTGGAGGTGGGGGAACCCACGGGAGCGAGGAGACGGCATGAAGGCGCGTGACGTGATGAGCAGCCCGGTGGTCTTCCTGCGGCCGCAGGTGCCGACCGACGTCGCCGCCGCGCTGCTCCTCTCGCACGGCTACAGCGCCGCCCCGGTCGTCGACGACGACGGGCGGGTCGTGGGCATCACCACCGAGGCCGACCTGCTGCGCGGCCGGTTCCACCCCGACCGCTGGGAGATCGACACCGGGCCGGAACCGCCGGTGGGCGAGGTGATGACCCGCGACCCGATCTGCCTCGGGCCCGACGCCGACCTCGCCGAGGTGGTCTCGGCGATGCTCGACGCGGGGATCAGGTCCGTGCCGATCGTCGAGAACGGGCGCCCGGTGGGCATCGTGTCGCGCCGCGACGTCCTGCGCGTCGTGGCCAGGGGGCGCGCCGCCGCGGGTTAGCTGTACTGACCCGGGAGGTTGTTGACAGTTAGGCGGCGAGTCGGGTGGCTGGGGGTCGGCCACCGAGAGCGGAGTGGGCGCGTCGAGTGTTGTAGCGATCGACCCAGGT
>Ga0310840_100184_pt1 | contig 65055 bp, 55 predicted proteins | sample SM_ome_8_FD_201304 | JGI IMG/M metagenome (GOLD analysis project Ga0310840, IMG submission 201304) | Sorghum-adapted microbial communities enriched on stacked mutant (SM) sorghum from Joint BioEnergy Institute, Emeryville, California... ...
TGGCTGATGGAGCGGAGCCCGTTGTGGCCGCCCTCGCCACCGCCGATCTTCGTGCGGAGGACCCCGAACGGCAGGTCCAGCTCGTCGTGGACGGCGATGATTCGCTGCGCGGGCACCTTGTAGAAGTTGGCGAGCGACGCCACCGGCCCACCCGAGAGGTTCATGTAGGTCATCGGCTTGACCAGCACCAGCGCGGGCGCGTCGAGGCCGACCCCGAGCCGGGTCTCAGCCACCTCGGCCACGGCCCGCCGGTGCCGGCCAAACCGCGAACCCGTCCGTCGGGCGAGCAGGTCCACGATCATGAACCCGACGTTGTGGCGGTTGTGCTCGTAGTCGCGGCCGGGATTGCCCAGGCCGGCGACGAGCCACACGGGCGTGACCCCCGATCAGACGCTGGCCTGGGCGGGTTCCTCGGCCAGCCGGGCACCCTCCTCGCCCTCGGCCACCCGCTCCGCCTCCTCGGCCTCCTCCGCCTCCGACGGCGCGGGGGCGGCGGTGCCGAGCTGCTCGGCCGTCGGCTCGGCGGTGATCACCGCGAGGATCTGCTCCGGGTCTCCCGCGAGGGCCACGCCGGCCGGCAGCTTGACGCTGCCCGCGGTCACGTGAGCCCCCACCTCGAGGCCCTCGATCGAGGCCTCCAGCTGCTCGGGCAGGTGCATGGCCTCCGCGGTGACGGCCACCCGGTCGTGCTCCACCACGACGAGCGTGCCCTTGGCCGCCTCGCCGACCAGCTGGACCGGGACCTCGACGGTCACCCGCTCGCCCCGCTGCACGATCACCAGGTCGACGTGCTCGATGGTGTCCTTGACGGGGTGGCGCTGGATGGCCTTCGTCAGTGCGAGCGTCTCGGTGCCGTCGGCGAGGGCGATGTTGAAGACCTGGTTCATCCCGCCGTGGCGAATCGCCGCCGCGAACTCCAGCGCCGGCAACGCGATGTGCTTTGGTGGCTCACCGTGCCCATACAGCACGGCCGGCACCTTTCCGGCCCGACGGGTACGGCGGGCGCCGCCCTTGCCGAACTCAGTGCGCAGTTCGGCGCTGATCTTTACCTCGGACACGGGGTAACTCCTGCACGTTCGTAGCTCGGTAGGTGGGCGGTGGCCCGGACGAGGGCGCGTCGGAGCGTGTCCGGGGCACCGCGTCGAATCACGGCAGCTGACCCACACGAGCCCTTCCGGTGCGCGCGCAGGCGCTGCCCTCGCCGTGGCAACGCCGATCAGCTTACCGGAAGCCGACGGACCGCTTGACGGCCTCCCCCCACCCGCGGAAGTCGTTGACGGGGTGGCCGCCCGTAGCCCAGGTGTGGCGTGACGGTACGTTGCTGGTCCCCGGCCGGCGTGGGGCTCGATGCGGGCGAGCCGTACGGCAGGGCACTGCTCACTGGCCGGTACCTATCAGCTGGGCCGCCAGATCGGCGCCGTCCTTGGCGTGGTACCGGCGCGCGAGCGGCGACAGGGCCTCACGGAGCTGCGCCGTGGTCATGACGCCGGCCCGGATGGCCTCGGTGGCGATCGTGGCTATGGCACTGCCGTCCTCGTGCTCGGCCAGCAGATCGGCGACGATCCGGTGTGGCTTCGTCACGGGAAGGCCGTCGACGATGTCTCGGTCGGGGCGAGGAACGGGTCGCCGATACAGCCGGACGTCGGTCCGGCGGGTCTGTACGCGTCTGGCCACCGTGAACTCGTGGGTGTCCGCGATCAGGTCGCCGAGGCCGTAGAGCGCCGCCGCGCTGCGGTGGGACACGACCGCGGTGTCGTCGGACCGCAGCCGCTGCCCGGCGGGCGTGCCCGGATCCAGTTGCAGCCACGCGGCGCGCCGCTCCAGGTGTCCCGGGTCGGGGCCACCGGCGATGCGGTACACGCCGTGAGCGACCCGAATCAGCGCTCCCGCGGAAACAAGGCGTGCGAAGGTTGCGCGGGGGACGCCCGCCGCCAGTGCCTGGGTACGAGTGGGAGAATGGCGAGCATGCCTGACCGTCCGCGTGTGCTCTCGGGGATCCAGCCGACCGCCGACTCGTTCCACCTCGGCAACTATCTGGGGGCACTGCGGAACTGGGTGGCGTTGCAGGAGAGCCATGACGCGTTCTACTGCGTGGTCGACCTGCACGCGATCACGGCGGGGCATGATCCGGAGGCGCTGCGGCGCCGGACCCGGGTGAGTGCGGCCCAGTTGCTGGCCATCGGGCTGGACCCCGAGCGGTGCACGCTCTTCGTGCAGTCGCATGTGCCCGAGCACGCCCAGCTCGCCTGGGTGCTCGGCTGCATCACGGGCTTCGGCGAGGCCAGCCGGATGACCCAGTTCAAGGACAAATCGGCCAAGCAGGGCGCCGACCGGGCGTCGGTGGGGCTGTTCACGTACCCGATCCTGCAGGCGGCCGACATCCTGCTGTACCAGGCCGACCAGGTGCCGGTGGGGGAGGACCAGCGCCAGCACCTCGAGCTGACCCGTGACCTGGCGCACCGGTTCAACACGACCTTCGGGCCGACCTTCACGCTGCCGAACGCGTACATCCTCAAGGGCACGGCCAAGGTGACCGACCTGCAGGAGCCGACGGTGAAGATGTCCAAGTCGGCCTCCTCGCCCAACGGGATCATCGAGCTGCTCGACGACCCGGCCCGGTCGGCGAAGAAGATCCGGTCGGCGGTGACCGACACCGGACGGGAGATCATCTTCGACCCGGAGAACAAGCCCGGGGTGTCGAACCTGCTGACGATCTACTCCGGCCTGACCGGGCGCACCATCGAGGATCTCGTCGAGGCGTACGCCGGCAAGGGCTACGGCGATCTCAAGAAGGACCTGGCCACGGTGGTGGCCGACTTCGTCGCGCCGATCCAGGCCCGGACGAAGTCCTATTTGGACGATCCGGCCCAGCTCGACAAGCTGCTCGCGATCGGGGCCGAGAAGGCGCGGGCCGTCGCCTCCGCCACCCTCGCCACCGTCTACGACCGCGTCGGGTTCCTGCCGCCCGCGTCGGCAACCTGAGCCCGCGCTCGACCGTCATGCGAGACGGCCCGGTCGTCATGCACCGGGCCGCCGTCCGTGTGGGCTGCCCAGAACTGGGAGAAGTGCGCCAAGAATGCAGTGAATGACGCCCTCTGGCGGCTTGATCATGAGCAGGACGTGGCCGCGACCGGCCGTGTGTCAGGTGCGACCAGGTCCGCCGGGCGTTCGGTCAATGACGGCACCCGATGGGCGAGAACCTTGGGGTTTGGCCCATGCTCCAGCGCCAGCGGTTGAGCGCCGTGGCCGCCACGTGCGCCTGCGTGTGGTGCCTGCGCGACGAGACGTGCGCCTATTCGAACTGCTGCGCCGCTGTGCTTCTTGGCCTCGCCTTTCGTCGGCAATGGATGCAGGAGCACGCGCACTGCCCGAGCCCGGTCAACCTCAACCTCCGTAACGCGACGCTCGTCGAGTTCGACCTCGGCGCGGGCTGTCTCGGGTCGTGCGATTTCCGCGGAGCACGCTTCGTAGGCCAGACCCGGCTCGACCGTTGCCGTATCGTCGGAGAGGCTGACTTCACGGGAGCGATCTTCGACGGCCCGGTTGCCTTCGACGGCACGACGGTTCGTGGAGAGGTGTCCTTTCGTCGCTGCCAATTCCTTGGTGCCGCTTCGTTCGTCGACGCTAGCTTTCAAGATCATGTGTGCTTCGATGACGCGCTTTTCCAGGCGTCGGCATTGTTCGCCCTGACCGATCTCGGTCCATCGTTTACCTTCGATGCGACTCGGTTCGGTGCGGCGGCCGATTTCTCGCTCGCCCGGGCCTCGATGCTCCGCCCCAGCACCCCACCAGAGGGATGGGCAACGAGGCGCAGCGGGAACGACCCCCAGACCGTCCTCTTCGTCCGGGTTCCGGCGGGTCGAGGCAGGCCGAAGACCCGCGGCGACGGCAGGGCTGCTCGGCCACCGACGCTGCCTCAGCCTCGGTCAGCCGGGCGGCGTCAGCGTCGCCGAGGTTGAGTGGGCGGTGACGGGCCCAGCCAGTGCTGATGGCCCCTTTGCCGTCCCCGATCAGGCGCCGAAGCCGAGTGGGGTGGCGTTGAGCGTGCTGTAGTACGCCCAGACCGCGCTGCCCACGAGCAGGGCGGTCAGCAGGAGGCGCACCCACAAGCGGACCCGTGCCGCGAGCGAGGCGAGCACGCCGACGTAGGCAGCGACGATGATCGCCGTCCAGATGGCGGCGATACCGAAGCGGTTGGTGCTGGTGCAACCCGCGGGAGCAGGAATGATGCCTTCACATGCGTGCGTGCGCGGAATCGCCAGCCACCAGAGGAGATAGATCGATATTCCTGCGACTGCCGTTGCGATGACCGCCCATGTGATGCGGGACGCTTTCGACGGTGCAACCGTCGCTGTGTTCACAACCGATCCCTCCTTGGAAGGCCCCCGTAGGCACCGACCAACGGCGTGCCGTTCGATCGTAGCGGATGCCGTCAATCGCTGCAGGTCCACGAGAGCGACTGCTGCGGTAAGGCAAAGACCTTGGTGTCAAACGGATTCGCGCTCCGGAGGTTGCGGTCGGAGCATCGATCGTGACCGGGTTTTCAGGAAGAAAGAAAGAAACATCGAGGCTTTCTTTCGATAAGAAGACTCGAGTTGCCGGCGAGGCTGATCAATTGACCTATGCGGTTTGATTGCCTGCGATCGACGTCGATGGCGCTGGCGATCGGATGGTGGGCGGTGCGGCCACGCTGAGCTCGGCAACCACAGTGGTAAATGTCTGTCGCCCTGGGCGTCCCACGACGGCGAACGTACCTCGGCGACGGGGTGACCAGGCGGGTGTCGCCAGCGAGACTGCGCCACCGGACCGGGGCCTCCGGCCGGGATCACGCGGCGGCCGGGGCACCGCGCCGCCGGCCCGTCCCGCTGCGGGGCCCGCCCGCGGCCCCACAAGGCCCGGGCGCATGATGCCCGACCCCACGGCGTGACCGTACCGGGCCGACCGGTTGGCCCCTAGCGCGGTGATTGCCGGGATCCATCCGGTTTTCCGCCGCACGGGCCGGGGTACTGCGGGATGATCCGGGCGTGGACCTCGGCAGCCTGGCGGCCCGGTTCGGGCGCGCGGTGGCCGTGGCGCGAGCACGGTCCGGGCTCGCAGACCACGTGTGGCGGGCCGGTGAGCGGTTCGGCGAGGTGCTCGGCGGCCGCCTCGCCGCCGCGATCTCGTACTACGCGTTCTTCGCGATGTTCTCGCTCGGGGTGCTGCTGTACTCGATCGTGGGACGGCTGCTCGGCCCCGCCGACGCCGGCGCGGTCTCGGCGGTGAGCGACTACCTGGAGGCGAACCTGCCCTGGGTCGCGCCGACCGCCCGCGAGGTCGGCGGGGGCGAGGTGACCGCGCTGGCCAGCCTCGCGCTGCTGATCTCCGGGATCGGCTGGGTGGAGGCGCTGCGCTCCTCGCTGCGCGCCGTCTGGCTGGTCGACCAGCACCCCGGCAACTGGCTGCTGCGGCGCCTGGTGGATCTGGGAATGCTGGTGGGGCTGGGGCTGCTGCTCGCGGCGTCCCTGGCCGCGACCGGCGCGCTCGACGCGCTGGTGATGCGCGTGGCGCCCGAGTCGCGGGCCGTGGCGCTGATCGTCGGCCCCGCGCTGGAACTGATCATCAACCTGGCGCTGGCCGCCGCGATGCTCACCGGCGTCTCCCGGCTGCGACTGAGCCCGCGGCGGCTCGTGCCGGCGGCGGTCCTGGTCGCCGTGGGCATCCAGCTGCTCAACACGGTCGGGCGCCTGGTGATCGCCCGCGCCGAGCACCGGGCGGTGTACGCGGTGGTGACCGGCGCGGTCGGCCTGCTCGTCTACCTCTACGTGCTCAACCAGGTGATCCTCTTCGGCGCCGCGTTCGCCGCCACCGCTCGCTCCGGCGCCGCGGTCGACCTGGGGCGGGGCGTCGCCGGCATCCGCCTGGCGGGCCGGATGGTCGAGCCGAGCAGCGGCGCGGAGCGGAGCGACGTGCCGTAGGCGATCGATGGAGCTCCACGTGTGGATGGTCGGTGGACCTCCGATGTCGGTTGGTCGGCCGCCGCCGCGATCCGGGTTGGTCGGTAGACCTCCGCAATTTAGTTGCTCAGTAAGGAGAAACGGGGCCGAAAGCCATGAATCTGACCTCGACCGGCATCATCCTGCTCGCCTTCGTCCTCGTCGCCTACGGCGGCACGTTCCTGCTGCGGGTCGCCTCCGGCAGCGTCCCGACGAACGAGATGCAGCGGTCCTACTACCGCGCCGGCCACGGGCACGCCGCGGTGCTGCTCATCCTCGGTCTGCTCATCCAGGTCATCCTCGACCGCGTCGAGGTGCCGGACTGGAGTCGAGCGCTCTCGAGCGGGGTGCTCTACGCCGCGATCCTCATGCCCGCCGGGTTCTTCCTGTCGGTCGTCGGCCGCGACCCGCAGCGCCCCAACGGCCTGCGCGTGCTCATCTGGCTCGGCGCCCTGTCCCTGCTCATCGGCCTCGTGGCCGCCGGCGTGGGCCTGCTCATCGCCGCCGGGGAGAGCACGATCGCGGCGTCGGCCCCGGTCGGCCGCGCCGGGTGGTCCGGCTGACCGCAACGCGCCCGCCGAACCGCTCGGCGCGGGCCTCGAGCCCGGGTCAGACCGCGGCGAGGCGGTTGGCGATGCGGACGAACCCCGCCCGGATCTCGTCGGGCGACGGCGGCGGGGTGGCCTCGACGACGGGGATGTCGTCTTCGTCGCTTTCGAGCGAGATGTCGACCTCGCCCTCCCCGTCGTCGACCGCGTCCTCGGCCGCCAGGTCCTCGGCCGTCAGCTCGGCGGCCTCCAGCTCCTCCGCTTCCAGTTCCTCGGCCTCCAGCTCCTCGGCCTCCCTGGCCGCCTGGATCGATTCGTTGATCGCGGCCTGGATCTCGTCGACCGAGGCGTGGGGATAGACCGGCTCCACGACGGCCAGCAGATCCCCGTCGGCGACGACCGTCTCGGCGAGCGACAGGGCGTGCGCCCGCTCGTACGGGCCGCAGACCACGGGTTCCCAGGACTCGTCGTCGTGCAGCGGGCCGAACGTGACAATCCAGGGCATCGCCTGCATCGGAGAGTCCTCCGGCAGGTCCAGGGTTACGACATCTCCCACGGGCGTACCTTTCGCTCGGCTTCCTATGGCCACGACGGCGGTCACCCGAGGTCACCGACGACCGACGCCGTGTGCTCATCATCACCGCTTTCGGCCGCCAGGCCCGGGCGGCTCGCCGACGCCGTGTCTGTGGCAGGATGCGGCGGCATGGAGACCGTCCGGCTGATCCTGGTCTACGCCCACCTCGTGGGTTTCGCGGTGCTGCTCGGCGCCGCGATCGCGCAGTACTTCGCCAAGCCCCTGCGGATCAACGCGCCCATGATCTGGGGCGCCGCGGCCCAGCTCATCACGGGCATCGCCCTGAGCGCCCCGCTGCGGGGCGAGGGGCGCGAGCCGGATCCGGCCAAGCTCGTGGTCAAGTTCGTCCTGGCTGCGGCGATCTTCGTGATGGTGTTCTTCTCTCGCAAGCGTGAGGCCGTCAATCCGGGCCATTTCCTCGCGATCATCGGGCTCACGCTGGTCAACGCGGCGGTGGCCGTCTTCTGGCGCTGACCGCGTGATCACCCCCCGCCGGTAACGGGCCGGCGGGGGTGGAAACCGGACCCCGAGCCCGCTGGTACGGATTCCTCCGTACGCCGCCGTCGGTCCGTCCATTTGGCATGGGTTGTGACCTCTGTCGCGCTCCTGGACACGGAAGGGTCACGACCGCATAACGCCGTGGCGCCGCCTGATCGCGGAACGGTGGAGTCGCCATTACTGCGGCGTAATCTGCCGACCGTGGCATCGCCGCGTACGGTGCGGCGATGGGAGGAAGGAGATCATCTTGCGCACAGCGCGAGGGATGAAGGTACTTGCGGCGGTCGGGGCGGCGATCGTCGCGTTCGGCCTCACGGCCTGTGGTGGCGGTGACAACGGGGGCACCGGCGGCGGCGACAGCGACAAGCCGACGCTGAAGATTGGTTTGGCGTACGACATCGGTGGTCGGGGCGACAAGTCGTTCAACGACTCCGCGGCCGCCGGACTGGACCGGCTCAAGGTCGACCTGGCGGACGACTTCAACCTGGAGGTCAACGAGCTTCCGGCGAACCTGAACGAGACCGAGGACGACAAGTACTCCCGGCTCGTGGCGCTGTGCCAGGGCGGCTTCGACCCGGTCATCGCGGTGGGCTTCGTGTACGCCGGCGCCGACCCGGCCAACGGCCCGCTGGCCCGGGCCGCGAAGGAGTGCCCGGACACGAAGTTCGCGATCATCGACTCGGCCGCGGTCGACCTGCCGAACGTGGCCGGCCTGACGTTCGCGGAGCACGAGGGCTCGTTCCTGGTCGGGGCCGCCGCCGCCCTGAAGAGCGAGACCGGCCACGTCGGCTTCATCGGCGGCTGCCTCATCGGCCTGATCCAGAAGTTCGAGGCCGGCTTCGTCGCGGGCGCGAAGCACATCAACCCCGACATTCAGGTCGACACGCAGTACATTTCGACTCCGGCCGAGAACTGCTCCGGCTTCAACGACCCGGCCCGCGGCAAGACCGCGGCCGAGGGCATGTACGACGCGGGCGCGGACATCGTCTACCACGCCGCGGGTGGCTCCGGCACCGGCGTGTTCCAGGCCGCGAGCGAGAAGGGCGGTAAGGCGATCGGCGTCGACTCCGACCAGTACCAGACCGTCGACGAGGCCCTGCGCGACGTGATCATCACGTCGATGCTCAAGCGGGTCGACAACGCGGTGTACAACTTCGTCGTCGACTTCAGCCAGGGCAGCTTCACCGCCGGTGAGCAGGTCTTCGACCTGAAGGCGGAGGGCGTCGGGTACGCCACCTCCGGCGGCTTCATCGACGACATCACCGACGAACTGGACGCGCTGAAGGACCAGATCGTCAGCGGCGAGATCACGGTTCCGGACACTCCGGAGGCGTGACGCCTGACGTCCTGATTCGACACTCGTGACGGCGGGGGACCTTGGGGCCGTCAGCCGGCCGGGATCGTGACGCACGATCTTGACCGCGGCCCGGGTCCCCCGCCACTCTTGTGGAACCAACCGGCCAGCACATCCGGCCGAACCCGGGGGAGGAGCACCCACCGGGATCGGACACCTCGCGGTTGCGACCGAACGCGGGCTTGCGGGAGCACGGCAACCGGCGCCAGCGAGCGCGGCAGTCGCGAGCAACCGAGGTGCAGTCGCGAATGAAAGGACTCCCGTGAGCGCAGGCGAGGACGGGTCGGGACCACCGGGCGCGGCGACCGGTCGACCGCCCGCGGTGGAGTTGCGAGGCATCACCAAGCGGTTCCCTGGCGTGGTGGCGAACCACGACATCTTCTTGACCGTCCAGCCAGGCCGCATCCACGCGATCGTGGGCGAGAACGGGGCCGGCAAGTCGACCCTGATGAAGATCCTCTACGGGATGCTGCAGCCCGACGAGGGTCAGATCTTCGTCGATGGTTCCCCGGTCCGGTTCACCTCACCCCAGCACGCGATCCGCGCCGGCATCGGCATGGTGCATCAGCACTTCATGCTCGCGGACAACTTCACGGTCGCCGAGAACGTGGTGCTGGGGGCGGAGAAGATCGCCGGTATCGGCGCGGCGGCGCACCAGCGGATCGCCGAGATCTCCCGGAAGTACGGCCTGGGCGTCGATCCCGGGCGGCTCATGGCGGATCTCGGCGTCGGTGACCGCCAGCGCGTGGAGATCCTCAAGGTGCTCTACCGCGGGGCGCGCATCATCATCCTGGACGAGCCGACCGCCGTGCTCGTGCCCCAGGAGGTCGAGGAGCTGTTCACCAACCTCCGCGGGCTGACCCGGGAGGGTCTCACGGTGCTGTTCATCTCCCACAAACTGGACGAAGTCCTCGAGGTGGCCGACGAGATCACCGTGATCCGGCGGGGGACGACGGTCGCCACGGTGACGCCCGACGCGGTGACCGCCCGCGATCTGGCCACGCTCATGGTCGGCAGCGAGCTGCCCAGCCCGGAGGCCCGCGAGTCCACGGTCACCGATGTGCCGATGCTGACCGTGGCGGGTCTCACCGTCACCGACTCGGCCGGCCGGCATCTGATCGAGGACATCTCGTTCACGATCCACAAGGGCGAGGTGCTGGGCATCGCCGGGGTCGAGGGCAACGGGCAGGCCGAGCTGGTCGAGGCGATCATGGGGATCCGGCCGGCGACCGGGGCGATCACCCTCGACGGCCAGTCCATCGCCGGCTGGAGCACCCGGCGCCGCCGCGAGGCGGGCATCGGCTACATCCCCGAGGACCGGCAGCGCCAGGGGCTGCTGCTCGACGCGCCCCTGTGGGAGAACCGGATGCTCGGGCACCAGACGGAGCCGCCCAACGCCCGGGGCGCGCTGCTCGACATCGGCGGGGCCCGGCGCGACACCGAACGGCTCGTGGCCGAGTACGACGTGCGCACGCCCAGCATCGACGTGCCGGCCGGGGCGCTCTCCGGCGGCAACCAGCAGAAGCTCATCGTCGGCCGCGAGATGAGCCACTCGCCGAAGCTGCTGGTGGCCGCCCACCCGACGCGGGGCGTCGACGTCGGCGCGCAGGCGTCGATCTGGGAAGCGATCCGAGCCGCCCGGCGGGCCGGGATGGCGGTGCTGCTGATCTCGGCGGATCTCGATGAGTTGATCGGTCTCTCCGACACGCTGCGGGTCATGTATCGCGGCCGGATCGTGGCCGAGGCCGACCCGGCCACGGTGACGCCGGAGCAGTTGGGCCTGGCCATGACCGGGGGGACCGTGTCCGGGGAGGTGGCCGCGTGAGCCGGCTGGACTGGCGGCGGTGGCTGCCGACGACGCTCGCACCCTTCGTCGCCATCCTGATCGCGGCGGCGATCTCGTCCATCGTCCTCATCGGATCGGGCAAGGACCCCTGGCGCGCGTTCTCGTCGATGCTCGAGTACGCCTTCGGCGAGCGCACCGGTCCGGCGTCCATGGTGGACATGCTCAACCGGGCCACGACCTTCTACCTGTCCGCGGTCGCGGTGGCGATCGGCTTCCGGATGGGCCTGTTCAACATCGGCGTCGAGGGTCAGTTCCGCCTGGCGGCCCTGCTGGCGGGCGCGTTCGGCGCGGCCACGTTCCTCGACCCGGTGCCCGGCCCGATCCGCATCGTCCTGGTCATCGTGGTGGCCATGGTGGTGGGCGCGGCCTGGGCCGGCATCGCCGCGCTGCTTCGGGTCTACCGCGGGGTCAGCGAGGTCATCTCGACCATCATGCTGAACTTCGTCGGTGGCTCGATCTTCGCGTTCCTGCTGACCGAGGACTACCTCGGGGTGAAGCAGCCCGGGAGCGAGAACGTCACCACGCCGATCCTGCCGGCCGACACCTGGATGCCGAGCTTCCCGTTCCCGAACACCAACCAGCGGGTCTTCGGCTTCATCGTCATCGCGGTGCTGGTCGGCTTCGGGTACTGGTTCCTCCTCGGCCGGACCCGGTTCGGCTTCGACCTGCGGGCCAGCGGTATGAACCCGACCGCGGCCGTAGCGAGCGGCGTCGACGCCAAGAAGATGATCATCGCGACGATGCTCATCTCCGGCGCGGTGGCCGGCCTGGTCGGCCTGCCCGGGCTGCTCGGCCGCGACCACGCGGTCACCACGTCGGTGGCGGGTTTCGGGTTCACCGGCATCGCGATCGCCCTGCTCGGGCGCAACCATCCGGTCGGGATCGCGTTCGCCGCCCTGTTGTGGGCCTTCCTGGACCGCACCCGGATCATCCTCGACCTGGAGCAGATCCCCCAGGAGACCATCGTGATCATGCAGAGCGTCACCGTGCTCGCGGTGGTCGTCATGGGTGAGCTCGCGGCCCGGTTCAGCCGGCGTCAGCAGCAGCGCAGCGTCGGCCGGGCGACCGGGGAGACGACCGTCGAGCGACCCTCGGTCGCGGTGGCCGGGGCCGGCGTCGAGAACGCGCGGGAGGGATCATGACGACACAGACCCTGGCCCCGGCGGCGGAGGCTCCCCCGGCGGTGGCGCGGGCGCGGCGCACCCGTCGACTGCTGCTGCTGGTCGCGCTGGCGCTCGTGGCCATCTCCGCGGTTCGGATCGTGACCGGCGCGACCGACCTCACCTCGACCGGCGCGATCAGCGCCGCCCTGGCCGCCGCGGTTCCGATCGGCCTGGCCGGCCTCGGCGGCCTGTGGTCGGAGCGCGCGGGCGTGGTCAACATCGGCCTCGAAGGCATGATGATCCTCGGCACGTTCGGCGGGGCCTGGGGAGCGCTGACCTTCGGGCCCTGGGGCGGCGTCGTGGCCGGCGCGGTCTTCGGCGCCCTCGGTGGCCTGCTGCACGCGCTGGCGACCGTGACCTTCAACGTGGACCACATCGTGTCCGGTGTGGCCATCACCCTGCTCGCCACCGGGCTCGCCCGCTACCTCGCCTCGTTCGCGTTCACCGACATCGGCGGCGGCCCGACCCAGTCGCCGGTCGTGCCGTCGCTGCCCAAGTGGTCGGTGCCGGGTCTCGGCTGGCTCGCGGGAATCGAGCAGCGCGGCTGGTTCCTGGTCAGCGACCTGGCCGGCATCGTGCGCGGCGCGCTGACCGAGCTGTCGGCCCTGACGGTCATCGCGGTGATCCTCGTGCCGGTCAGCTACCTCGTGCTCTGGCGCACGGCGTTCGGCCTGCGGCTGCGCTCCTGCGGGGAGAACCCGAAGGCGGCGGAGTCCCTGGGCGTCAACGTCTACCGGTACAAGTACTACGGGGTCGTCATTTCGGGGGCCCTGGCCGGGCTCGGCGGGGCGTTCCTGTCGATCGTGGCCGCGAGCATCTTCCGCGAGGGCCAGACGGCGGGGCGTGGGTACATCGGCCTGGCCACGATGATCTTCGGGAACTGGCGACCGGGCGGGCTGGCCTCCGGCGCGCTGCTGTTCGGCTACACCGACGCGCTGCAGCTGCGCCGCGGCTCGGAGTCCGTCCACGCGCTGCTGCTGTTCATCGCGGCCGTGCTCGCGGTCATCGCCGTCTTCCAGTTCCGGCGGGGCCACCGGGTCGTGGGGATCGTGAGCGTCGCGCTCGCCGCCGGGGCCCTGCTGTGGTACTTCACCACCGACCAGATCCCGGTCGAGTTCGTGCGGGCGATGCCGTACGTGATCACGCTGGTCGTGCTCGCGCTGGCGGCCCAGCGCCTGCGGATGCCGGCCGCGGACGGCCAGCCGTACCGGAAGGGCGAGGGGTAGCGGGCGGAGATGTCCACAGTGGACTGGGACGCGTTGCGCGCCGCGGCGACCGAGGCGATGACGCGCGCGTACGCCCCGTACTCGAACTTCCCCGTCGGCGTGGCCGGCCTGGTCGATGACGGTCGGGTCGTGGTCGGCTGCAACGTGGAGAACGCCTCCTACGGGGTCGGGCTCTGCGCCGAGTGCGGCATGGTCAGCTCGCTCATCGCCACGGGCGGGGGACGCCTCGTGGCGGTGGCCTGTGTGGACCGGGCCGGAGCGCCGCTGATGCCGTGCGGCCGCTGCCGTCAGCTGCTGTGGGAGCACGGTGGCCCGGAGTGCCTGGTCGACCACCCGGACGGGCCCCTGCCCCTGTCCGCCCTGCTGCCCCACGCCTTCGGCCCGGACGACCTGCACGAGCCGTTGCACCCGCCCGCGCTGCCGCCCCGGCTGCGCCGGTTCCAGGGCCAGGGCACGGTGTTCGTCCACCCCGATGTCGACGGCGGACGGCAGGTGTGGACGGCGTACTGGGAACGCTCCGCCGGGTCGCAGGACGGCCGCGGCATCCTCGAGGAGGGCCCGATGTGGACGGACGTGGCTGACGGCGTGGCCTGGGGCCGGGCCCGCACACCCCGCGTGATCGTGGTGGGCGCCGACGGCGAGCTGGCCTGGGCCGGCGTCGGTCCGGCCCCGGACGAGATCGGCACGGTCTGGTCGGGGGAGGGCGCGTGACCCCGGCCGGACGGGGCGCCACCGCGGCGTCGCGGCGGCGGCCGCGCGTCGAGCCCTTCGCTGCGGTCGACGTCATCGCCACCAAGCGGGACGGCCGCCAGCTGTCGGACGAGCAGATCGACTGGGTCATCGACGCGTACACCCGGGGCGTGGTGGCCGACGAGCAGATGTCGGCCCTCGCCATGGCGATCCTGCTGCGCGGCATGACCGATGCCGAGGTGGCCCGGTGGACGGCCGCCATGGTCGCCTCCGGCGAGCGGCTGGATCTGTCCGGTGTGGACCGGCCGACCGTGGACAAGCACTCGACGGGCGGGGTCGGTGACAAGATCACCCTGCCGCTCACCCCGCTGGTCGCGGCCTGCGGGGCGGCCGTGCCCCAGCTGTCGGGCCGCGGCCTGGGCCACACCGGCGGGACGCTGGACAAGCTGGAGTCGATCCCCGGCTTCCGGGTGACGCTGACCAACCGGCAGTTCGTGCGGCAGCTGCGTACGGTCGGCGCGGCCATCTGCGCCGCCGGCGAAGGGCTGGCCCCGGCCGACCGCAAGCTCTACGCCCTGCGCGACGTCACGGCCACCGTGGAGTCGATTCCGCTCATCGCCAGCTCCATCATGAGCAAGAAGATCGCCGAGGGCACGAGCGCGCTGGTGCTCGACGTGAAGGTGGGCAGCGGCGCGTTCATGAAGTCCCTCGACGACGCCCGCGAGCTGGCCCGCACGATGGTGGACATCGGCACCGCCCAGGGCGTCCGCACGGTGGCCCTGCTCACCGACATGTCCACTCCGCTCGGCTACGCGATCGGCAACGCGGTCGAGGTCGCCGAGTCGGTCGAGGTGCTCGCCGGCGGCGGGCCGCCCGACGTCGTGGAGCTCGTGCTCACCCTGGCCCGCGAGATGCTGGCCTGCGTCGGGCTGTCCCATGTGGACCCGGCCGAGGTGCTGGCCTCGGGGAAGGCGATGGACACCTGGCGAGCCATGGTGCGCGCCCAGGGCGGCGATCCCGACGCGCCGCTGCCGGTGGCCCGGGAGCGTGAGCTGGTGCGGGCCACGAAGACGGGCTATGTGACGGCGGTCGACGCCTACGCCATGGGCGTGGCGGCGTGGCGGCTCGGCGCCGGCCGGGCGCGCAAGGAGGACCCGGTCAGCCCCACCGCCGGGGTGGTGCTGTATCGCCGGCCGGGCGACCGGGTGCGGCCGGGCGACGTGCTCTACGAACTGCGCGCCGACGACGCGTCCCGCATCCCGGCGGCGGCGGAGGTCGCCGCGACGGCGGTGACGATCGGCCGGTCCGCCCCACCGCCCGCTCCGCTGGTCCTGGGCCGCGTGGCGGCCGACCACGCGCCCCGCCGTGGGGGACGCCGCCGCCCGGCGGGCTCGGGCTAGAGTGCGCAGGCAGCCCGCCTGTGGTGTCCTGGGAGGACGGGCCGCGACGACCACCAGTGGGGGTGCCTTCCGTGACCGTTCCCGCGCCTGACCCGCATCGGGTTCGCGCCGTCAGCATCGACACGCTTCGCAGGCTCGACCTGCCGGCGCCGCCGCCCCAGTTTCCGCTGCTCTGGCAGCCGGGCGACGGCGTCGAGCTGCGGCCACCGAGTGAGATCGAGGGACGCGCGGCGATCCTCAACGTGGTGTACGCCCGCTGCTACGGCATGCCGAGCGAGGCGGCGATGGCCTGGCTGCTCGACGCGCACCTGCTGGACCACCTCACCAAGCCGGAGTGGAGCTTCCTCGCCTCCGAGGACAGCCCGGACGTGGTGCAGCACCCGTCGTTCACGCTGCACCTGGAGGCGATCTACGCGCTGGCCTGGTTGATGGGCCTGGTGCCCGAGATCGACCCGCGGGAGCCGGCGCCGAGCGAGCTGATCGAGAAGCTGCCCCATCTGCCGTCCAAGGAGTCGTTCTCGGACTGGCGCAAGCGGGCCAACCCCACGCTCGCCCCGGCGCAGGAGGCGGCCGCCGCGCTGGACCTGATCTACTGCCTCGACTGGGCCTACCTGGAGGCGGAGCGGCGCCGGATCCGGCTGCCGGGCCTGGTGCACTCCAAGCTCATCGCCCAGCGCCGCTGGGCCCTGGCGTGGGCCGTGATCTTCCGCGGCCCGTACCAGCCGCCCCCGCGCGGCTGGGAGGAGATCGATCTCGACATATGACGGTCGGCGGGCCGGGCGCGCCGGGCCGCCCGGCTACCGTACGTGATCACCCCACGGCGCTCAGGAAGCATCCGCGCTCGTCGGCGCGGGCCGGACGATCGTCGGCGGGTGGGGGCGCCAGGTGGTCACGTTGACGGAGACCGTCACGGTGACCGGTTCGGCCATCGCCGCGAGCCGGTCGGCGAGCTCGGCCTCGGTCGTGTGCCAGGCGCTCGGCCCCATCGTGACGAACCGGGCGACCTCGGGCCGGGTGAGCTGCAGGGTGTACGACACCTCCTGGTGGCGTACGGGCGCGAACCACCGGCCGAGGCTGCCCTGCACGCGGTCGCGCTTGTCCGGGTCCACCGACAGCAGCCGCAGCGGCGCGATCAGCTCGGTGAGGTGCCGGTGCGTCGGCGTCACCACGAGCAGCGTGCCGTCGGGCCGCAGGACGCGGTGGAACTCCGCCCCGTTGCGCGGCGCGAAGATGTCGAGGATGACGTCGGCGCAGGCGTCGGCCAGGGGCAGGCGTCGCCACACGTCGGCCACGACCGACCCGATGGCCGGGTGGGCCCGCGCGTTGCGGCGGGCCGCCGCCTTGGAGACGTCCACGGCGACCCCGACGCTGCCGGGACGGGCCGCCAGCACGGCGGCCAGGTGGTGCCCGGTACCGGCCCCGACGTCGACGACCGTGGCGACGGCCGGCGGGACCTGGGCCACGATCGCCGCGGTGAGCGGTGCGAGGTGACCGGCGTCGTGCAGCTCCGACCGCGCCGCCACCATCGCCGGCGTGTCCGTGCCGGCGGGGGCCCGGCCGACCAGCAGGTTCACGTACCCGTGCCGGGCCACGTCGAAGGCGTGGCCGTTCGGGCAGCGCAGCCCGCCCGGTGAGCCGGCCCGGGACGACGGCGGTCCCGACGGGCACCCGACCGCCGGCGGGGCCGGTCCCGCTTCGGTCGGTGGCTCGGCTCTCTCCAGCCCGGCGCCGCACACCGGACACGTGAGCAGGGCGAGTACCTCGTCGAGCATCGCCGCGGTACCTCCGATCGTCGCGCCCGTGATCTGGCTAGTGTCGGCCCATGACCATCTCGGGTTCGGGATCTTCGCCCTCAGCACCTACCACGCCGACGCTCGACGAGATCCGGCGCGCCCCCAAGGCCCTGCTGCACGACCACCTCGACGGAGGACTGCGGCCGCGAACGATCCTCGAACTCGCGGACGCCATCGGCCACCCGCTGCCCGCCTCCGACGAGCAGGCGCTGGGCGACTGGTTCCGGCAGGCCGCGACGTCGGGGTCGCTGGAGCGCTACCTGGAGACCTTCACGCACACCGTGGCCGTGATGCAGACCGCCGAGGCGCTGCACCGGGTGGCCCGGGAGTGCGCCCTCGACCTCGCGGCCGACGGCGTGGTCTACGCCGAGGTCCGGTTCGCCCCGGAACTGCACGTACGCCACGGGTTGGCGTTGCCGGAGGTCGTCGAGGCGGTGCTGGCCGGCCTCGCCGACGGGTCGGCCGAGGCCGCGGCGGCCGGCACCCCGATCCGTACGGCCGTGCTGCTCACCGCGATGCGGCACGCCGCCCGCTCGATGGAGATCGCGGAGCTCGCGGTGCGGTACCGGGACGCGGGCGTGGTCGGCTTCGACATCGCCGGCGCCGAGGCCGGCAACCCGCCGACCCGGCACCTTGACGCGTTCGAGTATCTGCAGCGGGAGAACTTCCACTTCACCATCCACGCGGGCGAGGCGTTCGGGCTGCCCTCGATCTGGCAGGCGATCCAGTGGTGCGGCGCGGACCGGTTGGGTCACGGCGTGCGCATCATCGACGACATCGACACCACGGACCCGAGCACTCCTCGGCTCGGCCGCCTCGCAGCCTACGTGCGGGACAAGCGTATCCCGCTGGAGATGTGCCCCTCATCGAACGTGCAGACCGGGGCCGCCCCCTCGATCGCCGAGCACCCCATCGGGCTGCTGCGCGACCTGCGGATGCGGGTCACGGTCAACACGGACAACCGGCTGATGAGCGGTACCTCGATGTCGCGGGAGATGTTCCTGCTCGTCGAGGCGTTCGGGTACGGCTGGGCGGATCTGCAGTGGTTCACGATCAACGCGATGAAGAGCGCGTTCATCCCGTTCGACGAGCGGCTCGCCATCATCAACACAGTGATCAAGCCCGGTTACGCGGCGTTGATGGGCTCGTGATCGGCGGGGGTGACGGGCCCGCGCACCGTCGGCTGGTGATCGGGCGCCGTTGATGACCGCGGGACGGGTCTGTACGATCCGACCGTTCCGGCGCCGGAGCGATGCCTCGTGACGGCGGAGTGTCACAGTCCCGTTACGTATTGATACGGGACCCACCTGGGCTTTCTCTTTGCCACCTGGCGTGATGGAATCTGGCCGTGGTGGAATCGGGCGGCGTCACGTTCGGCGACGCCCGCGGTGCCGGACTGACGTGACACTGCCGCGCGGTCACTCGGCGGCACGGTGACCGATGCCTCCGCCGGCGGCGACGCCGTTGGGTGGCACCGGTACGGAGGGTGGTGAGGTGAGCAAGAACCCCAGCGCGCCGGGCACGTCCTCGCGGTTCGCCGGGCCCGCCCGGTTTATCCGGGATCTGCCCATCTGGACCAAGCTCGGCCTCATCATGATCGTCCCGACCCTGGCGACGATCGTGGTCGGTACGACCGGGTTGATGGACCAGGTCGAGCAGGCGAGCGCCGCCGAACGGGCGCGCGCGCTCACGGTCCTGTCGGGCGACGCTGGCGCACTGGTCCACGCCCTGCAGGCGGAGCGCGCCGCGGCGGTGACGTTGCTGTCCTCGCCGCAGGAGGCGATCGAGCCGGCCACGGCGACCTACACGGCGCAGCACGAGGCCACCCAGCAGGCCGTGACCCGGTTCCTCACCACGCGGAACACGATCACCGACGTCCCGGAGAACTTCCGCTCCCACCTCGACCGGATCGCGAACCAGCTGGGCCAGCTCATGCCGCTGCGGCAGCAGGTCACGGCCCTCAACCAGGTGTCGTTGAGCGTCGCCGAGGCCCGGTACGAGGAGCTCATCAGCGACCTGCTGGAGATCCGCGTCTTCTCGGCTCAGCTGACGGGCGACACCTCGCTGACCGACCGCATCCGCGCGGCCCACGCGGTGGCGACGCAGAAGGAGTTCCTGGCCCGGGAGACCCTGCTCATCACCAAGGCCCTCATCACCGGGGAGTACTCCACCGCTGAGCGCAACGCGTACGTCCTGGCCGTCCAGAACGCGCGCCAGGCCGAGAACGAGTTCCGTTCGGTCGCCACGCCGGCCCAGATCGACTACTACGAGCGTCTGTTCACCGGCGCGATCCTGCGCGACGTGCTGCAGCTGGAGGGTTCGCTCGACACGCTCCAGCCGGACGAGGTGCCGGCGAACGTCATCGACGGGGCGGAGTGGCAGCGGGCGACCACCGGTCGGTCCGAGGTGCTCTACCAGATCGAGTCCGAGCTCAACAGCCAGGCGCTGCGGGCGGCCGAGACGCTGGGGGCGACGGTGCAGCGGCGGGTGCTGGTCGAGACCGGCATCCTGTTGCTCACCCTGCTGGTCGGCGTGCTCTTCGCGTGGCTCGTGGCGCGGTCCATGGCCCGCTCGCTGCGGGACCTGCGGCAGGGCGCCCTGGCGGTCGCCAAGTTCGGCCTGCCCCAGGCGGTGGCCAAGCTCAAGGACCCGTCGCTGACCGCGAACCTCTCGCCCGCGGGGGTGGCCCTGCAGATCGCCGAGCCCCTGCCGGTGCGCAGCAACGACGAGTTCGGCCAGGTGACCGAGGCGTTCAACGCCGTCCACCTCGAGGCCGTCCGGACCGCCGCCGAGCAGGCCGCGCTGCGGGCCTCGGTCGCGCAGATGTTCGTCAACCTGGCCCGCCGGAGCCAGATCCTGGTCGACCGGCTCATCGGGCACCTGGACCGCCTCGAGCGCGGTGAGCAGGACCCGGACCGGCTCTCGGAGCTGTTCCAGCTCGACCACCTCGCGACCCGGATGCGTCGCAACGACGAGAACCTGCTGGTGCTCGCGGGCGCCGACTCGACCCGGGTCCAGCGGGAGCCGGCCGCGCTCATCGACGTGCTGCGGGCCGCCCAGTCCGAGGTGGAGCAGTACACCCGCATCGAGCTCGCCGCGATCGAGCCGGACATCGAGATCGCCGCGCACGCGGTCAACGACCTGGTGCACCTGATCGCGGAGCTGTTCGACAACGCCACCTCGTTCTCGCCGCCCGACACGATGGTCCGGGTGGAGGCCCGCCGCAGCGGCGAGCGAGTGGTGCTGCGGGTCGAGGACCGCGGTATCGGCATGACGCCCGAGCAGTACGCCGAGCTCAACGAGCGTCTCGCCTCGCCGCCGGACGTGGACGTGACCGTCTCCCGGATGATGGGCCTGGTCGTGGTCTCCCGGCTGGCGGCGCGGCACGGCGTCACGGTCACGCTGCAGCCGGCGCCGCAGGCCGGACCGCAGCGCGGCACGGTGGCCGAGGTGGTGCTGCCCAGCGGCGTCCTCGTGCCCCGGGCCCTCGCCGGCCGCGCGCACGCGCCGACCGGGTTCCCGGCCGTACGGCCCGACCCGGCCGCGGTGGGAGCCGGTCAGCGCTCGCCCTTCGGGCCGCCGCTGGCGCTGGAGAGCGGACCGTCCGGCCCGCCGCCCGCTCCGAGCCTCGGTTCGGCCGAACCCGCCGTCGGTGGTGCCCCCGCACCGGCCTTCGGTGGTGGCCCGTCCGTCGGCGCCCCGCCCCCGTACGGTGCGCCCGCGCCCGAGGCACCCGCGGCGCCCGAGCCCGCCCCCGCGTTCGGCGCGGCTGCGGCTGCCGCCGGAGCCGCCGCCGGTGCGGCCGCGGGTGGTCTCGGCGCGGCCCTGAGCGGCGCCGGAACCCCGCCGTCGGTCGGCGGCTCGAACGGCCGCGGCGGCCGGGTGCCGGCCTGGTACGACCTCACCGGCGCACCCGACCCCACGCACGGCCCGGTGACCTCGCCGGGCGGCGCGGAGCCGTTGCCGCAGCGCCGGCCGGGCGCCTGGGGCGACCTGACCTCCGGCGGGCCGGCCGCACCGCCGCAGGGCGGCGCCTGGGGCGAGCCAGCCGCGGGCCCGGGCGGACCCGGCTTCGGCGGGTACAACCCGCCCGCGCCGTCGGCCGCGCCGATGCCGCCGGCCACGCCCGCGCAGTTCGCGCCGCCGCCCGCCCCGTCGGCCCCGCCGCCGGCGCCGTCGGCCGCCCCGCTACCCCCTCCGGCCTCGCGTCCGCCGGCCTGGCCGCCGGCGAGCGAGGACGGCCAGGGCGGTCTCCCCGACCCGGCGCCGTCGAACGACATGACGGTCGAGCTTCCCATCTACTCCGAGCTCGAGTCCGCCTGGTTCGCCTCGGGCAAGCGTGTGGGCCCGCGGCCCGGCGCCTGGCCACCGGACTCGGGCACGGACAGTGGTACCGGCGACTCCTCGTCGACAGGCGAGCCGTCCGAAGGAGCCGAACGCCCCGCCGAGGCGGTATCGTGGCGGACCGTCGCCGACGAGGGATGGCGCGCCGCCCAGGCAGCCGCCACTCCGCGCGACGGCGGCATGACCGCCAGCGGTCTGCCCCGACGGATTCCGATGGCTCAGCTCGTCCCCGGCGGAGTGGAGGCGACGGTCGGTGGTGGTGGCCCAGAACGCCGAACACCGGACTCGGTGCGCGGTTTGCTCTCGGCGTATCACCGGGGGGTCCAGCGTGGTCGTGAAGCCCACGGCAGCGTAGCGCCCGGCCCGTATTCCAGTGGCAAGGAGCAGGAGGCATGACAAGTACGCAGGATCTGGGTTGGTTGCTCGCCAACTTCGCCGACCGTGTGCCCGGCGTGGCCCACGCCGTCGCGGTGTCGGCCGACGGACTGCTGCTCGCAGCGTCCCGGGACCTCCCCCGCGACCGTGCCGACCAGCTCGCCGCTATCGCCTCCGGTCTGGTGAGCCTGACTCAAGGGGCTGCCCGCTGCTTCGAGGGCGGCGCGGTGTTGCAGACTGTCGTGGAGATGGACAACGGATTCTTGTTCCTGATGTCCATTTCGGATGGTTCGTCGTTTGCCGTGCTCGCGTCGCGGAGCTGTGACGTCGGTCAGGTGGGGTACGAGATGGCCCTGCTCGTGGACCGGGTCGGCGACGCGCTCACGCCGGCTCCGCGCTCGACGGCTCCGGCGTTCGGCTGACCCGAGCTTCGGTTACACAACGTAACAGTACTGACCCCGTTTCGCGGTCGCACAGTGGAGGAGGTGTACGGCGATGGATCCGCGCGAGGAGGAGCCGACCGGCGCGCTCGTGCGGCCGTACGCCGTTACCGGAGGCCGAACTCGCCCACGCGTAGAGATCGCGATCGAGGCGTTGGTGGAGACGACTGCGCGGGGGCGGTCCAGCAAGGACGGTTTACTGCAGGGTCGGGAGCAGCAGTACATTGTGACCCTGTGTGACGGGCGGCTGCAGTCGCTTGCCGAGATTTCGGCCAAGATGCACCTGCCCCTGGGTGTGGCCCGGGTTCTCGTCGCGGACATGGCGAGCGATGGCTTGGTCGCCATCTACGAACCGACCGCGCTGGATGGGAATGACGCGATGGGTACGGAATTGCTGGAGAGGGTGCTCAGTGGACTACGGAAGCTCTGACATGACGCACCGCGGGTCGACCGGGCGCGTGACGTCGGCGAAGATCGTCATCGCCGGTGGGTTCGGCGTGGGCAAGACCACGTTGGTGGGGTCCGTCTCGGAGATCACCCCGCTGACCACCGAGGCGATCATGACCTCCGCCGGGGTCGGGGTTGACGACACCCGGCAGGTGCCGGGTAAGACCACGACCACCGTCGCCATGGACTTCGGTCGTATTTCGATCGATCATGACCTGATCCTGTACCTGTTCGGTACGCCCGGGCAGACCCGGTTCTGGTTCATGTGGGACGAACTGGTCCGTGGGGCGATCGGGGCCGTCGTCATGGTCGACACCCGGCGTCTGGCTGACTGCTTCGCGGCGATCGACTTCTTCGAGCACCGCCGGCTGCCGTACCTCGTGGCCATCAACTGCTTCGACGGCATCCAGTACCACGACGCGGCCGACGTGCGCGAGGCGCTGGCGATCCCGCCGGAGGTGCCCATCCTGAGCTGCGACGCGCGGTCGCGCGAGTCCACCAAGCAGGTGCTGATCGCTCTCGTCGAGTACGTGCTGTCGCTGCGGCGCCCCCGCGCGACCACCCCAGCCTGACGCCGTCTGACGCCACCCTCTCGACCCACGGTCGTGGCCACGGTCGCGTGACGTGATCCCGTCGCGCGGACGTGGCCACGACCGCGTATTCGGCCCGTTGTCGCGTCACCAGGCCGGCACGGTGGGTAGGGCGGGCGGCCACCGCCTCAGTCGGTGCGTGGATCAGGCCGCGTATGGGCCGGGGCGGGAGCCGGAGCCGTGGCGAGCCGACGGCCGGCAAGCGCCGTCAACCGCGGTCGGGCGAGACGCCGGGGCCGGGCCAGCAGAGGGTCGAGGTTGAACCACCAAGCCAGGCCGGCCGACGAGAGGAGTGTGGCCGGGGAGGACCGCAGCCCCGGGCAACCGACCGGCCGGGAGGACAGAACCGGGCGGGATCAGGCGATGTGGGCCACGTGCGGGGTGACGAGCCCGGCGAACTGAGCGAGCTCGAACCCGAGGCGCTCCCGGTCGGCGTTCTCGGCGGCGAGCAGGCTCAGCACCACCCGCGGCGCCACGGGCGCCGCCAGCAGCAGCCCGCCGTACATCTCCACCACCACGTGGCGGGGCGCGCCGGTGTTCATCATGATGCCGGCACCGTCGGCGATACTGAGCAGACCCGCTCCGATCGTGGCGAGCTGGTCGGCCCGCTCGGGCGGCAGGCCCGCCGAGATGGCGATCTGCACGCCGTCGACCGTCGCCATCACCGCATGCACCGCGCCCGGCGTGCGGGCGATCATGCCGGCGAGAAGCGAGTTGAGGTTGCTGGAGTACGTGGCCGCGCCCCCGCTGGACTGGCGGGCGGGGGACTGAACTCCGCTCGTGGGCTGCATCATCACGACAACCTGGCCGCGCCCTGCCGGGCACGCTGCTCGCGATTGAACTCCCAGGCCGCGCGGTCCCGGTGACCGACGGCGAAGCCGCCGACCTCCTGACCGCGCCGCCAGCCTCGGAAGTACCCCTCGGTGTGGGCGGCGATCCGGCGCGGGTCACGCACGATGCGCGGCTGCCGCCCGGCTGCCTTGACGGTGACGGAGCCCGGCACGAGGTTGGCCATCGGAACCCGGCGAGGCAGGCCGGCCGACGTCTCCGGGCCGACCGTGGGCTCCGCGACCTGTTCGGCGGCCCGCCACCCCTCGTCGGAGGAGAGGTGATCCCAGTTGGGCTTGTGGTCACCGTTCGCCGCGGTGAACCACGCCGAGTTGGTCTCCGAGAAGATCAACAGATCGTCATCCGTCGACCCACCGCTCCGGTCGTCGCGGTCGCCCTTCGTGGCGGACGTCACCGCGTCCAGCGGAGCGGTGAGCGGGTCGTACGCCCGCTCGGGAGCCGGGCTGGCCGACTCCGTGGCGGTCGGCTGCGGGCCGAACTGGGGCTCCCAGCCGCCCCCCTGGCCGGGGACGCTGCCGTTCGGGGTCGCGCCGTACCCGGAACCGTGACCGTTGGGGCTCGGGGCGTACCCGGGGGCGTGCCCGTTGGGGCTCGCGCCGTACGCAGCCTGGTCCGCGGGGTACGGGTCGGCGTAGCCGGCCGGGGCCGGGGCCGCGTGCGCCGGCGCCGGCTGGTCCGCCCACTCCGGTCGTCCCGGCTCCGGTCGGGGTGCGGGGATGCCGTACGTCGGCGGCGCCTCCGTGGCGGCCCGCGCCTGGGCCGGTTCCGGCATCGGTCCGGGACCGGCCGGGGCCCCGGGCGCGCCCACGGCCGCGCCACCACCCGACCAGTCCGGGGCGGGCATCTGGGCCACGGCCGGCGAGACCGGCGCGGTGGTGGCGTGGGCCAGCCCGGCGGCCGGCGTGGCCGGGGCGGAGAGCCGCTCGGCGAGGCTGGCCACCAGGGCGCCGCTGGCCGCGTCCCAGGACCGCACGGCGACGACCGCCTGCCGGACGGTCTCGGCGATGGCCGGCGCCAGGTAGGGGTTGCTGCGCCCGCGCGACTCCTCGGCGGCCACCCGCAGGGCATTGACCGCGTTGGTGGCCGTGGTGGCGTCGGTGACGCCGCTCGCGGTGAGCTCGTTGATGACCGCCTGCACGGCCTGGGGCGAGGCGAGCATGCTCGGCTCGGGGAACGCCTCCAGCACCCGCAGCGGGATGGCCTCGGCCGGGTCCAGGTAGGCGCGCAGGGCCGCCGGGTAGAGCTCGCGCAGGACCTCGCGCAGCGCGACCGCCGCGGCCTGCCGGCTGGCGACCAGCGCCGCGTGCGCCGACAGCACCGGCTTCATCTCGGTCATGTCCCAGACCGGGCTCTGGGCCGTGGCGGAGAGCACGCCGGCCTGCAGCGCCCGGGCCAGGCCGACCGCCCGGCGCTGGGACGCGGGAGCCTGCATCTCCTCGTAGGAGTTCTCGTCGACGAACCGGTTGGCGAAGTCCTGGACGCTCGCCTCGTCGGCGATGGCGATCGGTCGGTCCGCCGCGGCGAGGATCTGGGCGACCACGTGCTGGTGGTGGTCGATGGCCACCGGGCACGGCCCGGTCGTCCGGTTGGCGAGCAGCGCCACCAGGGTGGCGTATCCGGTGGCGTCGTCACCGACGTGCCGCACCTCGAGGAGACGACCGGAGTCGTCCACGACGGCGACGGTGAGCCAGGGTGCCACTTCGGCAGTCGCCACCCCGCAGTACACCCGAACCAACGCCACCGCGTTGACCTCCTCCCGTCCCGCCCGCCGGCGGGACCCCTGCTGCTGGCGCGCCAACCGGCGTGGATGGTCGGCTCGTTCGTTCGCCGAGCCTCAGCGCCTGGCTGGCGGCATCGCCCGCAGTGCTCGAACCCTCGGCTCTCGCGCGCTCGCCGCGAATCCGTGCGCCGCATGGCCGGTTCGCCACGTGGCCGCACTCGACACCGATCGTCCCTGGTCAGGTCACTCGGCGCCAGTGTTTCTTTGTGCGGGTCCGCGACAGTACGTGGCCCCTGGTGCTACTCCTTCCCGTCGTGCGCGCGGAGCTGTTGTCAGATTACTGACACGGTGCACGTTACTGGCTCCGGGCACATCTGTCAGTCCCGCCAGTCGACCGCGGCCGATATTTTCCCGATGATCGTGCGCCAGGCCAGCGACGACTGCTGGGCGGGAATCTTCCGGAGCCGCCGGCGGGCCAGCATTCCGGTGATTCCGCCCTGCTCCGCCGCGCGCAGGGTCTCGTCGAGCTGGTCGAGCGGGGTGCCCGGCGACAGCGCCACCAGCACCGGGTCGATGCGCAGCGCGTAGCTCAGGTCCCGGGCGATCTCACCGGCCCGCAGGATGAGCGGGGCGTCCCACGCGTCCGAGCCCCCGCGGAGGTTCTCCACCACGAGGTCGAGCTCGTACGTGTCCTCCTCCAGCGGCACGATGTCCTCGGCCGTGATGCGCTCGACCAGCGTGTCCCAGGTGTCGATCTGGCGCAGGTCGTGCTCGGCGTCCGACTTGACGAACTTCACGAGCGAGTCGGGGCTGTGGAAGAGGAACAGCTTCCCGTTGCGGGCGAGGAAGACCGGCACCTCCTGCTCGGGTTCGGCCTCCTCGTCGTCGTCCTCGATGTCTTCGGCGAGATCCTCTTCGTCAAGATCTTCTTCGTCTTCGTCGAGGTCCTCGTCCTCGTCGACGTCGGCGGGCTCGTCATCGGCCTCGTCGTCGCGGTCCTCCTCGTCGGACGCGCGCCGACGGCGGGCGACCGCCGCGGAGGCCGCGTCGAACTCGTCGGACTCCTCGTCCGCGCGGCCGGCCGGGGTGGGTGGGGCGACCTCGGAGGACATGCGATAGGCGCGCAGCGTGTAGCCGACCCCGCCGGGCAGAGCGATCTCGATCGGATCGACTCGGACCTCGGCCCACAACGCATCGGTGCGCGACGAGCGCGTCCGCGTCGCGACCTCGTCGTGCTCGGCTTCCGCCACCTGATCCTCCATGTCCGGTGCGTACGTCTTGCGGAACTCAGCGCACACCCTAATCGGTCGGTCTCGACGGCGCCGGTCCGGTCCCCGGGTGCGGCGCCGACCAGGGGGCCGGGGCGGGTCCGGTCGCCCGGGTGCGCACGCCGGTCAGGTCCCCTTGGGGTGCCAGACGGTCTTCGCCTCCAGGAAGGCGGTCAGGCGGGCAAGGCCCGGGTCGGCCGACCAGTCCACCGGTTCGGCCGGGGGCCGCAGCACCCGCTTGAGGTTGGTGGCGGCCGCCGCCTCGGCCTCGACGGCGAGCTCCGGGTCGGTGACCCCGGTCAGGTCGAGCGCGTTGACGTCCAGATGGGACGCGAGCCACGGGAGGGTCTCGGCGACCCGGCCGGTGAGCAGGTTCACCACACCCCCGGGCAGGTCGGAGGTGGCGAGCACCTCGGCCAGGGTGATCGCCGGCAGGGGCCGTTCCTCGCTGGCCAGCACCACCGTGGTGTTGCCGGTGACGATCACCGGAGCGATGACGCTGACCAGCCCGAGCAGCGCCGACTCGGCCGGGGCCACGATGCCGACCACCCCGGTCGGTTCCGGCGTGGTCAGGTTGAAGTACGGCCCGGCGACCGGGTTGCCGGCGCCGTACACCTGGGCGACCTTGTCCGACCAGCCGGCGTACCAGACCCAGCGGTCGATCGCGGCATCGACGATCTGCTCGGCCACCGCGCGCTTGACCCCCTCGGCGGCGCGCACCTCGTCGGCGAACTGGCTCCGCCGGCCCTCGAGCATCTCGGCGATGCGGTAGAGGATCTGGCCGCGGTTGTAGGCGGTCGCCCGGGACCAGCCGGAGAAGGCGGCGCGGGCGGCCCGCACCGCGTCGCGGACGTCCTTCCGCGAGGCCCAGGCGGCGTTGGCCAGAAACTCGCCGGCGGCCGAGGTGACCGGGTAGGACCGCCCCGACTCACTGCGCGGGAACGAGCCTCCGATGTAGAGCTTGTACGTCTTGCGCACCGCGACCCGACTCGGTTTCTCGGGGGCCCGCTGGACATCACCACGCAAGGTACGCCTCCAAGCCGTGCCGGCCGCCCTCGCGGCCGTAGCCGGACTCCTTGTAGCCGCCGAACGGGCTCGTCGGGTCGAACTTGTTGAAGGTGTTGGCCCAGACGACCCCGGCCCGCAGCCGGTCGGCGATGGCCAGGATGCGGGAGCCCTTCTCGGTCCAGATCCCGGCGGAGAGACCGTACGGCGTGTTGTTGGCCTTCTCGACCGCCTCGGCCGGCGTGCGGAACGTCAGCACCGACAGCACCGGGCCGAAGATCTCCTCCCGGGCGATGCGGTGGGTCTGGGAGACCCCGGTGAAGAGCGTGGGCGCGAACCAGTAACCCCGCTCGGGCAGCTGGCACGGCGGGGACCAGCGCTGCGCCCCTTCCGCCTCGCCGGCGGCCGAGAGGGCCCGGATCTTCTCCAGCTGGGCGGCGGAGTTGATGGCGCCGATGTCGGTGTTCTTGTCCAGCGGGTCGCCCACGCGCAGCGTCGTCATCCGACGCTTCAGGCGGTCGAGCAGCTCGTCGGCGATCGACTCCTGGACGAGCAGCCGGGAGCCGGCGCAGCAGACGTGGCCCTGGTTGAAGAAGATCCCGTTGACGATGCCCTCCACCGCCTGGTCGAGCGGGGCGTCGTCGAAGACGATGTTCGCCGCCTTGCCGCCGAGCTCGAGGGTGAGCCGCTTGCGCGTGCCCGCGACCGCCCGGGCGATCTGCTTGCCCACCTCGGTCGACCCGGTGAAGGCGACCTTGTCGACGTCCGGGTGGGCCACCAGCGCGGCCCCGGTGGCCCCGCCCCCGGTCACGATGTTCACCACTCCGGGCGGCAGGTCGGCCTGCTGGCAGATCTGGGCGAAGGCCAGCGCGGTCAGCGGCGTGGTCTCGGCCGGCTTGAGCACCACGGTGTTGCCGGCGGCCAGGGCCGGGGCGATCTTCCAGGCCAGCATGAGCAGCGGGAAGTTCCACGGGATCACCTGGCCGGCCACGCCGAGCGGCCTGGGGTCGGGGCCGAACCCGGCGTAGGCGAGCTTGTCGGCCCAGCCGGCGTAGTAGAAGAAGTGGGCCGCGACCAGCGGGAGGTCGACGTCGCGGGACTCCCTGATCGGTTTACCGTTGTCGATCGACTCGAGCACCGCCAGTTCCCGCGAGCGCTCCTGGATGATGCGGGCGATCCGGAACAGGTACTTGGCCCGGTCGGACCCGCGCATCGGGCCCCACACGGTCTCGTAGGCCCGCCGGGCGGCCCGGACGGCAACGTCCACATCGGAGGCATCCGCCTCGGCGACCTCGGCCAGCACCTCCTCGGTGGCCGGGTTGATGGTCTTGCGCGACTCGCCCGAGCGGGGATCGGTGAACTCGCCGTCGATGAACAGCCCGTACGTGGGCTGGATGTCCACAATGGAACGTGATTCCGGGGCGGGAGCATACTCGAAGACAGCCATGGGTCAGTCCAGCGTCACGTAGTCGGGGCCCGAGTAGGCGCCGCTGGCCAGCTTCTGCCGCTGCAGCAGCAGGTCGTTGAGCAGGGTCGAGGCACCGAACCGGAACCAGCGCGGGTCGAGCCACGCGTCACCGACGGTCTCGTTCACGATGACCAGGTAGGAGATCGCGTCCTTGCTGGTGCGGATGCCGCCCGCCGGCTTGACGCCGACCCGCCGCCCGGTCGCCGCGTAGAAGTCCCGCACCGCCTCGAGCATGATCAGCGTCACCGACGGGGTCGCGGCCGGCGTCACCTTGCCGGTCGACGTCTTGATGAAGTCGGCCCCGGCCAGCATGGCGAGCCAGCTCGCCCGACGCACGTTGTCGTACGTGGCCAGCTCGCCCGTCTCGAGGATCACCTTGAGGTGGGCGTCCCCGCACGCCTGCTTGACCGCGACGATCTCGTCGTAGACCTGGCGGTACCGCCCGGCCAGGAACGCGCCCCGATTGATGACCATGTCGATCTCGTCGGCCCCGGCGGCGACCGCGGCCCGGGTCTCCTCGAGCTTCACCGACAGCGGCGCCTGGCCGGAGGGGAAGGCGGTCGCCACGCTGGCCAGGTGGATGCCGGTTCCGGCCAGCTCGGCGGCGGCGGTGGCGACCATGGCGGGATAGACACAGACCGCGGCCACGGGCGGGCAGGTGGGGTCGGCCGGGTCGGGCTGGCGCGCCTTGGCGCACAGGGCGCGGACCTTGCCCGGCGTGTCGGCACCCTCCAGCGTGGTCAGGTCGACCATCCGGATCGCCAGGTCGATGGCCCAGGCCTTGGCCGTGGTCTTGATGGAACGGGTACGCAGGGCGGCCGCCCGGGCGTCCGCGCCGACCTGGTCCACCCCCGGCAGGCCGTGCAGGAAGGCGCGCAGCGTGGCGTCGGACGCGGCGACGTCCGCGAGCGTGTCGGAAAGCGGCGCCGTCGCGGTCATGCTCGGCAGTCTACGCTCGGCCCGGCCCGGGATCCCGGCCACGGATCTTGCCGGTGGGCCGTGGCCTCGCTGGCCGTTCGCGCGCTCCCGGCCCCGTGACCGGGACCGGTAGGGTGACGGCGTGGAAAGTCCCTCCTCCGAGCCGCGACGGCGCATGCCCGTGCTCGTGGTCGACCACCCCCTCGCCCGCACCCGGCTGACGGCGTTGCGTGACGAACGTACGGACTCCTGGGCGTTCCGGGGCGCGCTGCACGAGCTCACCACGATGCTGGTCTACGAGGCCACCCGGGACATCGTGGTGGAGACCTACCCCATCACCACCCCGGTCGCGCCGACGGTCGGGTACCGGGTGGCGCAGCCGCCGCTGCTGGTGCCGGTGCTGCGCGCCGGGCTCGGCATGTCCGACGCCGCGCTGGCGTTGCTGCCCGAGTCGACGATGGGCTTCGTCGGCCTGGCTCGGGACGAGGAGACGCTGCAGCCCCGGGCGTACCTGGAGTCGCTGCCCACCGACCTCACCGGCCGGTCGGTCATCGTGCTCGACCCGATGCTCGCCACGGGCGGCTCGCTGGAGCACTGCGTCCGCCTGATCGCCTCCCGCGGCTGCGAGGACATCACGGTCATCTGTGTCATCGCCGCGCCCGAGGGCATCGCCCGGCTGGAGGCGGCCAACCTGCCCATGCGCCTGATCACCGCGGCGATCGACGAGAAGCTCAACGACCGCGCCTTCATCGTGCCCGGCCTGGGCGACGCCGGCGACCGCCAGTTCGGCGGTATGCCGCGCTTCGCCGAGTAGCGCCGGGGTCGTCCGGACGCCCGGGCCGCCTAGAGGCCCAGGGCGGTGGCGATCTCGGTCCCCAGGGCGGCGAGCGCCGCGTGGGCCCGGTCGCGGGCGGCCGCGACCTCGTCCCCGGCCACCGGCTCCCGGACCTCCAGGTAGATCTTGAGCTTCGGCTCGGTGCCGCTCGGCCGCACCACGACCCGGGCGGTCGCGGTCCGGAACGTGAGCACATCGGCGTCGGGGGCACGGTCCTCGGTGGCGATGACCGGCTCGTCCAGCAGCGAGGCCAGCGGCTTGGCGCGCAGCAGGGCCATCATGTCGGCGATGCTGCTCAGGGACTGGACGCGTACCGAGATCTGGTCGGTGGCGTAGACGCCGAACTCGCGGGCCAGGTCGTCGAGCCGGTCGGCGAGCGTACGCCCCTGGGCCTTGAGCCCGGCGGCCAGCTCGGCCACGAGCAGGGCCGCGGTGATGCCGTCCTTGTCCCGTACGTGGTGCGGCGCCACGCAGTAGCCCAAGGCCTCCTCGTAGCCGAAGGCCAGGCGGTGCGGGTCGGCCCGGACGATCCACTTGAACCCGGTCAGGGTCTCGGCGTAGTCGACCCCGCGCGCCGCCGTGAGCGCCCGAAGCATCGAGGATGAGACGATCGTCGTTGCGTAGCAGCCGGAGACCCCGCGGCGCATCAGGTGGTCGGCGAGGAGCACGCCGACCTCGTCGCCGTGCAGCCGCCGCCAGCCGGGCGGGGCCGGGATGGCGACGGCACACCGGTCCGCGTCGGGGTCGTTGGCGATCGCGATGTCGGCGTCGGTCGCCACGGCGGTGCGCAGCACCAGGTCCATGGCGCCGGGCTCCTCCGGGTTGGGGAAGGCCACCGTGGGAAAGTCCGGGTCGGGCTCGGCCTGCTCCGCCACGACCGTGGGCGGCGCGAAGCCCGCGCGGGCGAAGGCGGCCTGGAGGACGGCCGCGCCGACGCCGTGCAGGGGCGTGTACGCCACCCGGAGCGCGGCGCGCTGCTGGGGCGTGACCGTGCCGGCGTCGAGGACGGCGACGGCCCGCTCCACATAGGAGTCGACGACGGAGTCGTCCAGTGTGGAGTAATCGCCGCCGAGTGGTACGGCGGAGAGCGGGCCGACGGCGCGGATGGCCGCCTCGATGCCGGTGTCGGCGGGCGGCACGATCTGGGCCCCGTCGCCACCCGGGCCGCCGAGGCCGGCCCCGAGGTAGACCTTGTAGCCGTTGTCCTGGGGTGGGTTGTGGCTGGCGGTGACCATCACGCCGGCGCAGGCGTCGAGCAGTCGTACGGCGTGGGCGAGGACCGGCGTCGGCAGGGCCCGGGGCAGCAGGAGCGCCGGCCGTCCCGCCCCGGCGGCGACCCGGGCGGTCTCCTCGGCGAAGGCGCGGGACTGGTGGCGGGCGTCGTAGCCGATCACCAGGGGACGGTGCCCGTCCCGTTCGCGCAGCCAGGCCAACAGCCCGGCCGCGGCCTGGCGGACGACCGCGAGGTTCATCCCGTTCGGCCCCGCGCGCATCGGCCCCCGCAGCCCGGCCGTGCCGAAGGTCAGCGAGCCGGCGAACCGGTCGGCGAGCTCGCCCGCCGTGGCGGGCAGCTGGTCGATCAGGTTCCGCAGCTCGGCGCGCGAGGCGGGGTCGGGATCGTCGGCCAACCACGCTTCGGCTCGCTGCCGCAGCTGCTCGAGGTCGACCTCGCCCGCGGTGCTGGCCGCTTCGGCAGCGGCCCGGTCAGCGCTGGTCGGGTCGGCGCTGGCCGGTTCGGTGCTGGTCGGGTCGGCGCTGGCAGGGTCGTGATGCCCGGAGTCGTCCACGCGGTAATTCTGCGCGATCGGCGTCGCCGGGAACCGGATGGACTCCTACAGGAACTGGAAGGAACGCACCATTTCTTCGTAGATGGCCCGGCTGGCCCCGAAGTCCGCCTCATCCGTGGTGAGGAACAGGTGGTAGGCGACTCCCTCGCGCACCACGGCCCGCCAGATGCCGTGCCGGCGGGCGTCGCCGTCACCACAGATGTACTCGAGCTCCGCGCCGACGAGCCCGGCCAGTGACGCCTCGACAAGCCTCATCGGCACGAACGGGGGCGGGCACACGGCCGGGTCCTGCAGGCGGACCTGCGCGCCCTGCAGCAGGACCATGGCGGTGGTGTCCGTCGGCTCCACCGTGATCCGGATCCAGCGCGTGCTCTCCGGGTCGCGGTAGTCCGCGGAGGAGTCGGCGTCGGTCCGCTCCCAGCCGGCCGGGACGTTGAGCGCAATGCCGCGCTCGCGGTACTCCTGCGTCTCGAATCCCGGGCCGGTGGCCCCGGGCGGCGTCGGGTCGCCGCCGAAGGCGCCCGACCAGGCGGCGATGACGATCGCGAGCAGGACCGTCGCCAGCCCGGCCCCGACGATGACCCGGGGACGGTTGCGGCGGGCGAGGAGCTCGCGTCGGAGGTTGCGCAGCTCGGTGGCGATCCTGGCGGTGACCTGCGACGTCCGCGAGGGCGCCCGTCGCCGGCCGACGTGCTCCCGCCGGCTGGATGACTCGCCCGGCCGGCCCCGGGATCCCCGGCCGGCGCTGTGCCGGGGTCCCTCGCTCTTCGGGGGGGTCCCGCCCCAGCTGTCGCCCCCGGCCCAGCTCGGCCGCATGGCCCGGGACGGCGAGTCCCACCAGACGTCGCGCGGCCCGGCGTCGACCGGAGGACGCGAGCGCTGGTCGCCCGACCCGCCGCCCGACCGCTCGCCGTCGACGGGGATGGCCCGGGTGATGTCTTCGTCGGTCAACCGATCGGGCACGTCCGGCGGGAGTCCGGCGGCCTCGCGGAGCCGGGCGACCTGCTGGTCGAGCGGTTCGTTCGGGTCGAGCATGGCCCGGCCGCCCACCGCGCCGCGGCGGATGGCGGGGGCGGTCTCCGTCGACGAGCGTCCCCCGGAGTCGGGCTCGGTGGTCGCCCCGGCCGTCCGCGCCGCGGGCTTGCGGGCGGGGGCGAGCGGGCCGGCGAGCAGCTCGCGCAGCGCGGTCCGGGCCTGCTCGACGGTCCACCGGCGCTCCGGCTCCTTCTCCAGCAGACCCCACAGCACCGGCTTGAGCGGCCCGGCGAGCCGAGCCGGCCGCGGCGGCTCCTCGACGACCGCCCGCATCGTCTCGAACGGGTCGCCCCGGTCGAACGGTGGTCCGCCCTCGACCGCGGTGTAGAGCGTCACGCCGAGGGAGAAGAGGTCGCTGGGTGGGCCGAACTCCCCACCGACGGCGCGCTCGGGCGAGATGAAGTGGGGCGAGCCCAGCACCATGCCCGGCGTGGTGAGCTTGCTCTCGCTGGGCAGCCGGGCGACGCCGAAGTCGGTGAGCACGCACCGGCCGTCCTCACAGATCAGGACGTTGGCCGGCTTCACGTCCCGGTGCAGCACCCCGGCCGCGTGGGCCACCTCGAGCGCGCCGAGCATGGCGATGCCGATCTTGGCCACGGCCCGGGGCGGCAGGGGCCCGTCGTCGATCACCATGTCGGCCAGGCTGCGGGCCTGCAGCAGCTCCATCACGATCCACGGCCGGTTGGCGTCGGTGACGACGTCGTAGACCTGCACCACGCTCGGGTGGGAGATGGCGGCGGCGGCCCGCGCCTCCCGCATCGTCCGCTCGCACAGCGCGTCCTTCTCGTGCTGCGGCATCGTGGGCGGGAGGATCACCTCCTTCACCGCGACCTCGCGCTGCAGGAGTGTGTCGGTGGCGCGCCAGACCGTACCCATGCCGCCGTGACCGATCGCCGCAATCAGCTCGTATCGCCCGCCGATCACGGTGCCCGGGGTGGCCCGGTCGTCCGTCGGGGGGTTGCCGGGCGAGGACTGCTCGCGCCACGGGCTCTTCGTCGTCACGGAATCGCGTCACTCCAGCGGTCGTGGCGGGGTCTCCGCCCGGATCGGGTGGCCAGACCTAATCTTGCGTGACGAGGCGGCGGGGGAAAAGTCGAGGGCTGTGCGACGGGCTGCGGGTGATTCTGGTCTCGTGATCTTGGTCTTGTCTCGGGAGAAGGTGATGCGACCGTGACCACCGCGCTGGCCGGTGGGACCCACGACGGCCCGGGGTGGCTGCGGGCTCACCTCACCGACTGGCTGGCCCGCCACGAGGCCGAGCTGGTCGCGCTGCGCCGGCACATCCACGCGAACCCTGAGCTGTCCGGGCAGGAGCGGGCCACCGCCGCGCTCGTCGCGGAGCGGCTCCGGGCGGTCGGCCTGGCGCCCCGGCTGCTGGCCGGGGGCAACGGGGTGATCTGCGACGTCGGCACCGGCGACCGGGTCGTGGCGCTGCGGGCCGACCTGGACGCGCTGCCCGTGCCGGACACCAAGGACGTGCCCTACCGCTCCACAGTGGAGAACGTCTGCCACGCGTGCGGACACGACGTGCACACCACGATCCTCGTGGGCGTCGGCCGGGTCCTCGCGGAGCTCCACCAGGCCGGGAAGCTGCCGGGCCGGGTGCGGCTGATCTTCCAGCCGAGCGAGGAGCGGCTCCCGTCCGGCTCGTTGGAGGTCATCGCGGAGGGCGGGCTGGCGGAGGTGCAGTCGATCTTCGCGCTGCACTGCGACCCGCGGCGGCCGGCCGGCCACGCCGCCGTGCGGACCGGCCCGATCACCGCCGCCGCCGACATGATCGACGTCCGGGTCGCGGGACCGGGCGGTCACACGGCCCGGCCCCACCTCACGGTCGACCTCGCGTACGCGCTGGGCCGGATCGTCGTGGAGGTGCCGGCGCTGCTCAGCCGTCGCCTCGATCCGCGGGCCGCCGCGAGCGTCGTCTTCGGAGCGATCCACGTCGGCCAGACGCACAACGCCGTCGCCGCCGCGGGCTACGCCCAGGGGACCGTACGGGTGCTCGACCATGACGGCTGGCGGGTCCTGCCGGACCTGGTGCCGCAGCTGGTGCGCGACGCGGCGGCCGGCACCGGGGCGGAGGTCGAGGTCGACTACGTCCGGGGCGTGCCACCGGTGATCAACGACCGGGCCACCACGGCGATCCTCGAGGCCGCGGTCCGGGAGGCGCTCGGACCCGACCGATTGAGCGAGGCCGAGGTGTCGATGGGCGGAGAGGACTTCGCCTTCTACCTGCAGCACGTCCCCGGCACGATGTTCCGGCTCGGGGTCGGGCGCGCCGACGCGGCCGAGGCGGTGGACATCCACCAGCCCGGCTTCGATGTGGATGAGTCGGCCATCGGGTGCGGCGTACGGATCATGGTGCACACCGCCCTGGCCGCCCTCGCGGCCCATCGGTAAGCGGTCACGGCCGGCCGGCTCCGGGCGGCGTCACGACGTGGCGTCCCCGCCGGGCGGGTTCGCGGCCGGGCCCCCGCCGCCGGATGGTGGAGCCACCGGAGCGGGTGGCGGGGCCACGGGACCCGGCGCGGCGGCTTCGGCCTGACGCCGCCGACGACTGCGCCGGACGGCCAGCACGATCGCGAGCGTCGGCAGGCCGAACACGACGGCCCAGGGCAGCAGCCATCCGGTCAGGGTCAGCAGGATCTCCAGCGAGACGAGCAGGCCCTTCCAGCCGGCGCGCAGCCCGGGAATGAAGCCGGTCTCGGGCTCCTCCTCGGCCGCCCGCGGTTCCTGCAGGATGAGCGTGATGGTGGCCAGATCCACCAGCCCGGCCATCGTCGCCCGTCGCTGGATCAGCGAGTCCAGCTCGGCCTGCCGGCGGGTGAGCTCGGTCTCCAGCGACACGATCTCCGCGATCGTCTCGGCCCGGGCGAGCAGCTCGCGCACGCGGTCGACGCTCGCCTGCTGGGTGGCGATGCGGGCATCCAGGTCGACCAGTTCCTCGGTCACGTCCTGGGCCTGTACCTGCCGGCTCTGTTCGGTGCCGAGGCGGGCGAGTCTGTCGAGAGTGGACGAGAACTGGTCGGCGGGCACCCGGAGGACCAGTGTGGCCTGCGAACGGCCCTCGTCGATGGTCCGGTTGTCCCCGGCCACGAAGCCACCGAGGCCGACGACGACGGCGATCGCCTCGTCGGCCGCGGGCGCGACGGACTCCACCTGCACGGTGACGGTTCCGGTGTAGATGATCGACCGTTCCTGCACCGGGTCGATCGCGTTCGCCACGTCGCCCCCGCCGGCGTCCACGACCGGCGGCGCGTCGGCGCCCGCGGGCGCCTCGCCGCCCGCGGAGTTCGACTCCGCCGCACTGCAGCCGGCCAGGCCGATGACACCGATCAGCAGGGCCAGTCCGGCGACCACGGCTCGGCCGACCGTGATCGAGGAGGTCACGCGGGGGAACGCGGCCATGCGGGCTCCTTCGGGTCGGCGCGAGCGCGACACTCGCGAGCGAGCCAGTCGCGAGCGCGACAGTGACAGGTGAGTCGCGAGCGCGACAGCGACGGGTGAGTCGCGAGCGCGACAGCGACGGGTGAGTCGCGAGCGCGACAGTACTGCGTTTGATGTCGGCCCAACAGGGACGGGTTCCGTCGGCTCGAACGCCGGGGCAGAATCGACAGCCATGACGCCCGATATGGCCGCCGCCGCCGTTGCCCAGCTGGCGGACCGCGTGGAGGCCGCCTGGTCGACCGACCAGCAGACGCTGCATCGGGCCCGGGAGATGCGGCTGTCGGCGTGGGCGTTCGTGGTGGCCGGTCGCGGGGGCGTGCTCGGGGACGACGTGGACGCCGAGACGGTGATCGCGGCACTCGGCCTGATCGCGCCCGAGGCTCTCCGGGCCGGGTGGGAGGCGGCCGGCCGCGTCGGGCGGGCCGCGGTGGCGGTCGCCCGCCTCACGGAGTGCGCGTCCTGGGGCCAGCGGCGGCTCGCCAGCGTCGTGGACGCCCGCCTGGTCGAGCTGCTCGATCGCGTGGTCACCGACGCGGACGCGACCGCGATGCCGATCTTCGCCGCGACCCGGCGTCTGGTCAGAACAACCGACGTCGAGGGCGACGGCGCTCGGGCGGCACTGGCCCTGCACGCGCTCAGCGAGTTCCGTAGCGCGGCGCTGCTGCTGGGCAGCCGAGCCGTGGGCCTGGAGCCGGTGGAGCTGCTCATCGCCGGGCCCGAGGGCGAGCAGGAGGCCCTCACGTTCGGCTGGACCCCGCCGTTCCCGTCCCGGCTGTCCGTGTTGCGCCGGTACGCCCTGGCCACCGCGCTGGCCGACCGCATGATGGGGCGGGCGCTGGCCGGGTTGACGTCGGCCGACCGGACGGACCTGGTCAATCGCCTCACCGTGGCCGCGCGCGCCGTCGAGTCGGCGTGACCGACGTCGACCGCGCGCCCGGACCGTACGGGTCGGGCGGCCCGGCGCTCAGTCGAGGGTGTCGGTGCGCGTGGGGCGCATCCGGAGCGCCTCGATGTAGTCGTCGGGGGCGCCGGCCTTGCGGGCCGCGGTCACCAGCTCGTTGATCAGCCAGGCCGTGGGCAGGCCGCCCTCGTACCCGTCGAAGACGTACACCCACGAGGTGACCTCGCCGTCCAGGGTCACCACCCGGACGTGCAGCTTCCGGTAGGTACCCCCGACGGCGCCCTCGATCTCGTCGAGGACCGCCTCGTCCTGGGCGTCCACATCGTACAGAGCGACGAAGACTCGGTCACCGACCGTATCGGACTCGACGATCGTGCACACCGCGCCCTCGTAGCCCATGAGGTCCCCGCCGGCGAAGGTGAGGCGCCATCCTTCGATCCAACCGGTGCCGACCAGCGGCGAACGAGGGCAGTATGCCCGCATTCGTCCGGGATCGAGATTCGAGCCGTACGCGGCGTACAAACTCACGCAGTGACGATAGTCCACGACGACGTGCGGGAGAATGCCAACGCACGGTAATCGGCGGTACTCGACGGGAGTTCGGTGGCATGGCGCGGGTTGTGATCATCGGTGGCGGTCCGGCCGGGTACGAGGCCGCGCTGGTCGCCGCGCAACTGGACGCCGAGGTCACCGTGGTCGAGGCGGACGGGGCCGGTGGTGCCTGCGTGCTCTCCGACTGCGTCCCGTCGAAGACGCTCATCGCCTCCTGCGAGGCGGTCACCGCGTTCCTGCACGGGGAGCGGCTGGGCGTACGGATCGGGGATCCGGCGTCGGTCCGCCTCGACGCCGCGGCGGTGCACGCCCGGGTGAAGCGGCTGGCGCTGGCCCAGTCCGCCGACATCGCCGGCAAGCTCGAGGCGGCCGGCGTCGAGCTCATCCGCGGGCGGGCCCGTCTCGGTGCCCCCGCGCCCGGCCACCATCACCCGGTCGTCATCGAGCCGGCCGACGGCGCGCCGTACGAGGTGCGGGCCACCCATGTCCTCATCGCCACCGGGGCCACCCCGCGGGTCCTGCCCCGCTGCGAGCCGGACGGGGAGCGGATCCTCAGCTGGCGCCAGGTGTACGACCTCGACGAGCTGCCGTCGCACCTGATCGTGGTCGGGTCGGGCGTGACCGGGGCCGAGTTCGCCAGCGCCTACCTCGCCGCCGGGGTCGACGTGACGCTCGTCTCGTCCCGCGACCGGGTGATGCCGCACGAGGACCCCGACGCGGCCAACGTCATCGAGCGGGTGTTCCGGGCCCGGGGGATGAACGTGCTCAGCCGGTCCCGGGCGGCGGCGGTCACCCGGACCTCCGACGGGGTGGTGGTGACCCTCGCCGACGGCCGGAAGGTCGAGGGCTCCCATGCGTTGATGGCGGTCGGGTCGGTGCCGAACACGGCGAACCTGGGCCTGGCCGAGTACGGGGTCGCGCTGTCCCCGTCCGGGCATGTGACCGTGGACCGCGTGTCGCGCACCAACATCCCCGGCATCTACGCCGCCGGTGACTGCACCGGGGTGCTGGCGCTGGCGAGCGTGGCCGCCATGCAGGGACGGATCGCGATGTGGCACGCGCTCGGCGAGGCGGTCAGTCCACTGTGGCTGCAGACGGTCTCGGCGAACGTGTTCACCGACCCCGAGCTCGCCACGGTCGGCGTCTCACAGTCCGATGTGGACTCCGGTCGGGTGCCCGGGCGGAGCGTGATGCTGCCGCTGGCCGGCAACGCCCGGGCCAAGATGGCCGACCTCACCGACGGGTTCATCAAGCTGTTCTGCCGCAGCGGCTCCGGCACCGTGATCGGGGGCGTGGTCGTGGCACCGAGGGCGAGCGAGCTGATCCTGCCGATCGCCATGGCGGTGGAGAACCACCTGTCGGTGAGCCAGCTGGCCCACACGATCACCATCTATCCGTCGCTGTCCGGCTCGATCGCCGAGGCGGCCCGGCAGCTCATGCACCGCGAGTACGACTAGGCGATTCGTCGATCGTGACGGCGACGGGCCCGACGCGCAGGGTCCCGTCGTTCAGCGGGGTGCAGCGGACCCCGCCCTTGCCGCGCAGGTGGCGCCACGCCCCTGGCCCCATGGTGACATCCATCCAGGCGCATGGATTGGCGGGTCGCCGGACCGCCAACCGCACCGGACCGTCGCCGGAGTCCAGCACCAGCGTGCGGCCGACCAGCTCGTCCACGGCGACCCCGCGGAGCAGGATGTTGCGCCGCACGTGGGTCAGGTCGGCGCCCGGCGGGAGCGACTCCGCGGCGATCACCGTCACCGCGGCGTCGCGGTGCGCGGGTCGGCCGAAGTACCGGTCTCCGACGATGCCCAGGCCAGCCCGGATCTGGACCTGGTCGACCAGCTCGTGGGGCGGCGCCGGGGCGGGCCCGTCGGCCGGGCGGCCCTCGAACCGGTGCACGGGCGAGGCGAGCAGCTGTACGATCTCCGCCACCCTCCCACCCTACGAACCCCCGGCCCGATCCGACGGGCCGACGGTTGGCCCGCCCCCGGAACCCTGATCGGGGCCCGATCCGCCCGCTCCCGCGCCCGAAAACCCCGTGCGACCGCCCACGGGCGGGGCTAGCCTGGGCCGCATGGTCGCGCACGTGGAGACGACGACGCCGGGATCACCCGGCGTGCCGTTGCGCTGACCCATTCGTCACGTTGGCCCCGGGCGATCCAGCCCGGGGCCGCGTCGTCTCGTGCTCCGCCTGGTCGCCCGGTCGATCGACCCCAGGGAGCACACCATGTCCAGTCTCGTCGACCAGTCGAGTTCCATTGATCATCGTCAGTTGGGCCGGGAGCTGGAGCTGTTCGCCTCCAGCGCTCTGGTCGGCGCCGGGCTGCCGCTCTGGCTGCCGGCCGGCGCCGCCGCCCGCCATGCGATCGAGGAGTTCATCCGCGAGGTGGAGCGCCAAGCCGGGTACCGCCACGTGTACTCGCCGCCGTTAGGGCGACGGGAGATGTACGAACGGTCCGGGCACCTGGCCAAGTTCGGGCCCGACATGTTCGCCCCGATCCCCGACGGCGACGACGAGCTGGTCCTGCGCCCGAGCAACTGCCCGCACCACGCGGCCGTGTTCGCCGCCCGTGGCCGCTCCTACCGCGACCTGCCGTTCCGGGTAGCGGAGCTGGGCCAGATGTACCGGGCCGAGCGCTCCGGCGTCCTGTCTGGACTCTCCCGGGTACGGGCGATCTCGCTCAACGACGCCCACATCTTCTGTACCCGAAAGCAGGCCGGTGAGGAGGTCCGGCGCGTGCTCGCGCTGATGAAGCAGGTGCACGCGGCGCTCGGGTTCGAGCCGTCCGGGTACCGGCTGTCGCGGCGCGGCCAGGCGTCGTCGTACCTGGGGGCCGAGGCCGACTGGGCGCTCGCCGAGGCGATGCTGCGCGACGCCCTGGTCGAGGCGGGAGTCCCCTTCGTCGAGGTGCCCGGCGAGGCGGCCTTCTACGGCCCGAAGATCGACGTGCAGATCGTGGACCCGGCCGGTCGGGAGTGGACCCTCGCCACCGTCCAGGTCGACTTCCACCAGCCGGCCGCGTTCAACCTGTCGTACGTGGACTCCGACGCCCAGCGGCAGCGGCCGGTGATGGTGCACCGCAGCCTGGTCGGCAGCCTGGAGCGGCTCTTCGGCCACCTCATCGAGGTGCACCGCGGCGCGTTCCCGGCCTGGTACGCGCCGGTCCAGGTGGTCGTGCTGCCGGTCAGCGAGGACCAGGCCGACGCCGCCCTGGACGTCGCCCGCCGGTGCGTCGCCGCCGGCCTGCGGGCGGAGGCGGTCATCGACGGCTCGCTGGGCGCCCGCGTCCGCGAGGCCCGGCTCGTGCCGTACGTGGCCGTGGTGGGCGCGCGGGAGGCGGCGGCCGGCCAGGTGTCGCTGCGCGGCCGCGGCGGCGGGGCGCCCCGGTCGTGGTCGGTCGCCGAGGCGATCGGCCATCTCGTCGACGCCTGCGCCCCGCCCCGTTTGTCGGTTTCGTGACGAGATGGGCGCGGCGGGTATCCGGTCGCCGCGGCGCGGTGGTGCTCACTAGGCTGGGCGGCATGAGTGCCTACCTCGCCGCGGTGGCCTGGCCGTACGCCAATGGGCCCCGCCATATCGGTCATGTGTCCGGCTTCGGCATCCCGTCCGATGTCTTTGCCCGGTACATGCGCATGGCCGGGCACGACGTACTCATGGTCTCCGGGACGGACGAGCACGGCACACCGATTCTGGTCGAGGCGGAGAAGGAAGGGGTCACGCCGCGGGAGCTGGCCGACCGGTACAACCGGATCATCGCCGAGGACCTGGTCGCGCTGGGGTTGTCGTACGACCTGTTCACCCGGACCACGACGCGTAACCACTACGCGGTGGCCCAGGAGCTCTTCCGCACCGTGCATCGCAACGGGTACATGATCGAGCAGACCACCCGGGGCGCGATCTCGCCGTCGACCGGGCGGACGCTGCCCGACCGCTACATCGAGGGCACCTGCCCGATCTGCGGGTACGACGGCGCGCGCGGTGACCAGTGCGACAACTGTGGCAACCAGCTCGACCCGGTCGACCTCATCAACCCGCGCAGCCGGGTCAACGGGGAGACGCCGGAGTTCGTGGAGACGCAGCACTTCTTCCTCGACCTGCCGGCGCTGGCGAGCCCGCTCGCCGAGTGGCTCAAGTCGCGGACGGACTGGCGGCCGAACGTCCTGAAGTTCTCGCTCAACCTGCTCGACGACGTCCGGCCCCGGGCGATGACCCGCGACATCGACTGGGGTATCCCCGTGCCGCTTCCCGGCTGGGAGGACAACCCGAACAAGCGTCTCTACGTCTGGTTCGACGCCGTCATCGGCTACCTGTCGGCCTCGATCGAGTGGGCCCGGCGGTTCGGGGACAGTCCCGACGCGTGGCGTCGCTGGTGGGCGAAGGACTCCGACGCCAAGTCCTACTACTTCATGGGTAAGGACAACATCACGTTCCACTCGCAGATCTGGCCGGCGGAGCTGCTCGCCTACAACGGCGAGGGTGACAAGGGCGGCGAGCCGGGGAAGTTCGGCAAGCTGGCGCTGCCGACCGAGGTGGTCTCCAGCGAGTACCTGACGATGGAGGGCAAGAAGTTCTCCTCCTCGCGTAGGGTCGTCATCTACGTGCGGGACTTCCTCTCCCGCTACGACGCGGACGCGCTGCGGTACTTCGTGGCGGTCGCCGGACCGGAGACGACTGATACCGACTTCACCTGGGCCGAGTTCCGGCGCCGCAACAACGACGAGCTCGTCGCCGGCTGGGGCAACCTGGTCAACCGGTCGATCTCGATGGCGGCCAAGAACTTCGGCGCCATCCCGCCGGCCGGCGAGCTCACCGACGCGGACCGCGCGCTGCTGGCCACGGCGAAGGCGGCGTTCGCCAAGGTCGGTGAGCTGATCGAGCACCACCGGCTCAAGGCGGCGATCGGCGAGGCGATGCGCGTGGTGGCCGAGGCCAACAAGTACTTCTCCGAGCAGGCGCCCTGGAAGCTCAAGGAGGACCGGGATCGGCTCGGCACGATCCTGCACGTGGCGCTGCAGGTGGTCAGCGACTGCAACACGCTGCTCACGCCGTTCCTGCCGCACTCCGCGCAGAAGATCTACGAGCTCATGGGCGGCACGGGGATCCACGCGCCGATGCCGGAGCTGCGCGAGGTGTCCGATCTGGACGGTGGTCCCGACTACCCGATCATCACGGGCAACTACAAGGTCGGGGCCCGCTGGGAGTCGGTGCCGATCGAGGTCGGCCGGCCGCTCAAGCCACCGACGCCGGTGTTCCGCAAGCTCGACGAGTCCATTGTGGAGGAAGAGCTCGCCCGGCTGGCCGGCTCCTGAGCGGCCGCCGGCCCACCGGTCGCGGTTCGGCGCCCGCGGCCCGGGGCAGCGGAGTCGGGTCCGCGTCCGTACCGTCGGTGGTTGGCCCTTGGCCAACCACCGACACGGACCATCGTGATCCCGCTCGGCCTCTGGCTGGTTCTCGGACTGGGTTTCCTCCGGGCGACATGTCGGGCCTGGCCTGGGCCCAGTGGATGGTGATGGCGCTGCTGTGGGCCGGCGGGTTCAACGCCCTCGGCGCCGCCCGGCTCCGGCGTCGGCACACCGGTGCTACCGGCCAGTCACTTGCGCATCCTGACAATCTTCAATATCGCAGCGGATGATCGGCCAGTGCCGCCCGGTGGCGCACGGGTGGCCGGATCACCGGGCGGCCGGCACGTGGGTATCGAGCGCCAGGTGTATCCCGACCGCGCCAAGGAGGGCCCCGGTGATCCGGCGCTGCCAGCGAAGCCATGCCGGCCGCGTGGCCAGAAACGCGGCGATTCCCCCGGCCGCCAGGATGATGAGCGCGTTCACCGCGAAGCTGATGCCGATCTGGATGCCGCCGAGAACGAATCCCTGAATCAGTACGTGGCCGCGCTCGGGCGAGATGAACTGCGGGATCAGGGCGAGGTACATGATGGCGGCCTTGGGGTTGAGCAGGTTGGTCAGCAGCCCCATCCGGAACAGCCGGGCCGGAGTGTCGCGGGGCAACGGGCGAGCTTCGAACAACGACGCGCCGCCCGGGCGCAGCACCTGCCACGCCAGGTAGAGCAGGTAGGCCGCACCGGCGAGCTTCACCGCGACGTAGATCCAGGGCAGGACGATGAAGACGATGGTCAGGCCGAAGTTAGCCATTGCCATATAGATGACAAATCCCGTCGCCGTACCCAGAAGCGAGACCAGGCCGGCCTTGACGCCCTGCGAGAGGCTGCGAGACACCAGATAGATCATGTTGGGGCCGGGCGTCAGCACCATCCCGAGCGCTACCAATGAGATGCCGACGACGGCGCCACCGGTCACCACAATGCCACCCGCAATGTCGTCCGGTGGCTTGGTGTCCTCCGTTGGCTCGGTGTCGGCCGTGCGCTTGGTGTCTTCCGGTTGTCCACCGGCCTAGAGTGAGACACTCCATTTCGATCGGCAAAGTGTCCCAAGACGCTTTGGGAGGACCGATGCGAGCCGCCTCGCCCTGGACCCCACGGCTTGCGGAGGGGGCAGGCTCACCGTACGAGCGGCTCGTCACCGCGCTGGCCGAGGACATCATCGGCCAGCGCGGCGCCGGCGGCCTGCCGGCGGGCAGTCGGCTGCCCGCCCAGCGTGCGCTCGCACAGGCCCTCGGGATCAGCGTGGGCACGGTGACGAAGGCGTACGCCGCGCTCGAGCGCCGCGGGTTGGTGCGCGGGGAGCCCGGCCGCGCAACGTTCGTCACCTACCAGGCGCGGGACGCGGTTGGGTCCATCGATCTTGCCGATAATGCGCCACCACGGATGCTCGGCGACCACGCGCTCGCCGCCGCCCTCGCCGCGGTCGGTCGGCGCGTCGACGCTTCGGGCCTGGCCGCCTACGGGCCGCCGGGAGGGTTCCTGGAGCACCGCCGGGCGGTTGCCGCGTGGATCGCGCTCGGCGGCACGGAGCTGCCCCCCGAGGAGCTGATCCTGTGCAACGGCGCGCAGCAAGGGCTCGCGGCGGCGCTTCTCGCGGCCTCGCCGAATGGCGTCAGGGCGGAGGTGTACACCGAGGCCGTGACATTCCCGGGACTCCTCCGGTACGCGTCGCTGAGCGGCCACCGAGTTCATGGCGTGGCGTTCGACGAGGAAGGGCTTCATCCGGCCGCACTGGACCAGGCGCTCTCCCGGCGGAAGCCGTCCGCGGCGCAGGCCCTGGTCTACGTCACGCCGACCCTGCACAACCCGACGACCGCGACGATGGGACCACGACGGCGACGCGACATCGTTCGAGTTGCGCGCAGGCACGACGCGGTGATCGTGGAGGACGACGTCTACGCCCTCAGCCAGGACCGCGACACGCCCGCGCTCAGCCCGCTCGCCCCTGAGCGCACGTTCTATGTCACCAGCGCCGCCAAGGCGCTCAGCCCGGCCGTGCGCGTCGGGGCGGTCCGGCCGCCACGGGCGGCGTGGGAGCGGACGGTGGCGGCGGTCCGTGCGCTCGCCCAGCCCGTGTCACCGCTGCAATGTGAGCTCCTGGCCGAGCTGACCCGGGCCGGGGTCGCCCATGAAGTCGCGATCGCGATCCGGCGCGAGGGCGCGCGCCGCACGACGCTGGCCCGCGAGATGATCGGCCCGGCTCTCATGACGGCGGACATGGCGTACCACGCCTTCCTGCCCCTCCCGCGCGCCGTCGCCGATGCGGTCGTCCTCGCCGCCGCGACCCGGGGAGTCGAGCTGACGGAGCCGGCCTCGATGATGGCCGACCCGGACAGTCCGCGCAGTGGTATCCGGCTGTGCCTCGGCGGGCCGTCCTACGACGACCTTGCCCGCGGCCTGGGCATCGTCGCCGACCTCGTCGGCCGCGCGGCCGCGGTTCGCCCTTGACGGCTTGCCGTGCTGGTTGGTGTAAGCCGACCGGCAGGGTTCGATCGAGGAATCTATCCACTGTGGATGCCTGCTTGCGTTCCGGCGGCAGCAACTGTTTCTCCAGCGTTCGGGGTGTTGATGCGAACATATGTCGGAGGCGCGAGGTAGCATGTCGGTATGGCTCGACGGGGGAAGGGCCCGCGCGGTCGGCGGGTGGCGACGCCGGCGGTCGCGGCCCTGGCCGGCCTGCCGCCGGGAGCGGATCTGCTGGCGGCGATCGCCCGGCTGAACCTGTCGTCGTTGGCCGGGTACGACCTGCCGTTGGTGCTGCGGGCGGTGTACCGGTTGGGCAACCATGTGCGAGCGCTGTTGTTCGACGTGGTCGCGGAGATCATGCGCCGCAAGGACCCCGACGGCATTGGTACCGGTGACTGGGACGCGGTGGCCGTGCACGAGGTGCGGGCGGCGCTGGCGATGAGCCGCACCGCGGCCAACAGTCTCAACCACCTGGTTCAGGACCTGCACGAGCGGCTGCCGCAGGTGCTCGCCGCGATGCGGGACGGCCGGCTCGACCAACCCCGCGCCCGCGTCTTCTCCTCCTGGACCGCCCTGCTCGCCGAGCCCCACGCTCGGGCGGTGGTCGACGCGTTGCTGCCGATCGCGCCGCGGCTCACCACCGGCGAGCTGATCGACGAGATCCGGCGGGCGGCGATCGAGCTGGACCCCGACTTCGCGCGGCGCGAGCACGACCACGGCCGGTCGCAGCGGCGGGTACGTGGCGCCATCGACCGTGACGGCACGGGTCACATCACGGCGGAGGGCCTGACCGCAGAGCAGATCGCGGCTTCCTGCGACCGGCTGGACGCGATCGGCTGGCACCTCAAGCGGGCGGGGCATCCCGGGCGGTTGGACCACATTCGGGCCGACGTGTTCGCCGGTCTGCTCACCGGTGAGTTCGCCGGTCTCACGGACGAGCAGCTGCTCGAGAAGCTCCTGGCCACCATGCCGCCTGCTCCCGAGGCGGATACGTCCACATCGGAGGGTTCGGCACCACCGGATGGCACGGTCACGTCGAATGGTCCCGCCCCGTCGGCGGTCTCCGCCGCATCGGACGCCGTGACCGGGTCCGACGACAGCGGTGCCGGGCAGCCCGACCCCGGCGACGAGGCCGACGTCGACAGGTTGATTTATATCGATTGCGAGGGTGCGGATGCGTCCGCCGACGAGAAGGGGTCGAGCGACCGACGGGGCGCGGCCGATCGCGACAAGCTCGCGCCGGGGGACCGAGTGCGGGACGAGGTGTTCCCTGGGCCCGTCGCCGTGGGTCGAAGCGACGCCGATCAGGACGGTGGTCCCCCGGAGGACGGTTCGGATGCTGGCCTGGGTCGCGGAGCGGGGTGGGATCCGGCCGGTGGCGGGCCTTCGAGGCCGGGTCGCGGAGCCGGTACGCCGCCCGATCGATCTTTTGCGGACGACCCTGGGTCGGGCCCGCCATCGGTGACTGTCCCGGCCGGTTCCCCGCCAGGGCAAGGGCCGCCGACCACCACCGGCCGCGTGCACGAGACCAGCGGCGTGCGGTTGCACCGCCGTGGGCTGCGGCTGTGGGTGGGGCTGGGCACGGTGGTCGGCCGGGACCGTCGCCCGGGTGAGCTGCTGGGCTGGTCGCTGGTGCACGCCGAGCAGGCGCGGCGGATCGCCGCCGCGCCGGGAGCCTCCTGGTGGTACGTGCTCGGCGACGACGACGGGCAGCCGGTCCAGGTGGGACCGATTCGCCGCCGCCCCCAGCGGCGCTGGTGGGACGGCGAGGCGGTGACCGGCCGGGGCGTCGAGGTGTGGCTGCAGGTCACGGCGGCCGAGCTGGCGGCGCTGGTGGCCGAGCCGCCGCCCGGGTGGGAGCGGGTCCTCGCGGACATCGCCCACCGGGTCGCCACCGGCACCGACGGCGCGCCCAACGGGGAGCCGGCCGACCGCTTCCCCAGCGTTGGTTTGCGCCGTTTCCTGGCCATCCGCGACCGGAGATGCGGGTTTCCCGGGTGTCGGGTGCCGAGCCACCGCACCGACGTCGACCACATCGTCGACTACGCCAAGGGCGGGCCGACCGTCGATGCGAACCTGGTCCATCTGTGCCGGCCGGACCATGAGCTCAAGACCAAGCACGGTTGGCGGGTCGACCAGCTCGCGCCCGGCCGCCTGCGCTGGACGAGCCCCTTGGACCACGTCTACGAGCGACCCGCCCCCTGCGGCCCCGCCCGCGCGCACCCACCGATGCCCCACCCCGCCGGCCCCGACCACGACTGGTTCCGGCCGTGGGCGGCCGCGGAGCACGAGAACAACGAGGACCTGTCGCCGACCGCCTGCCTGACCAGCGACGGCCGACGATTCGGGCCGGAGCCACGAACCGCGCCCGAACCCGCGCCGGAGGCTGCGATCTCCGTGCCGGAGGCTACGGTTCCCGTGCCGGAGGCTGCGGTCTCCGTGCCGTCCGGTGGGGACGACGTCATCCCGTTCTAGCCCGGTGCGTCATCCCCGTCCAGCCGAGGTCACCTTCCACCGGGCGCGACCGGGCCGTCCCGATTAACCGCGCGCCCTCGTGGCGGGGCCGGTGCAATGATGGCGGGCATGACGTGGACGGCACCGGCGGTCGATCGGGTGTATGAGCCGACGGTCGGGGACGAGCGAACGATGCTCGAGGGATATCTCGAGTGGCAGCGGCAGACGCTGCTGTGGAAATGCGCCGGCCTGACCGCCGAGCAGCTCAAGATCGCCTCGGCGCCGCCGTCGAACCTGACCCTGCTCGGGCTGGTCCGGCACCTGACCGAGGTCGAGCGCGCCTGGTTCACCGTCCGGGTCCACGGGCGGTCGCCGGACCCGGTCTACTGCACCGACGAGCGGCCGGACGCCGACTTCGAGGACATCGCCGACGCCGACGCGGAGGCGGATTTCGCCCGGTTCCAGGCCGAGTGCCAGGCGTCCCGGGAGTCCGTCGCCGGTCTGCCCCTGGAGCACACGTTCCTCCATCCCCGCACGAAGCGGAACATCAGCCTGCGCTGGGTGTATTTGCACATGATCGAGGAGTACGCCCGCCACAACGGCCACGCCGACCTCCTCCGGGAGCGGATCGACGGCGCCACCGGCGACTAACCGCGGGCCATAGACTGGTCGCGTGGCCCGATCGAGTCGAGGCGCGGGGCGGAGGGGTGACCCACCGCCGCCGCCGGAACCCCTCCCCGTCTCGGTGCTCGACGCTCACACGCACCTGGACTTCGTCGGCTCCGATCCCGACGGGCAGATCGTCGCGGCCGCGGCGGTCGGGGTCGATCGAGTGGTGCAGGTGGGCGTCGACGTCGACTCGTCGCGGTGGAGCGTCGCACTGGCCGAGCGGCACCCGAGCGTGGTCGCCGCGGTGGCCCTGCACCCCAACGACGCCCCGCGGCAGGCCGACCTCGACGAGGCGCTGCGCCAGATCGAAGCCCTGGCCGCGCACCCGCGGGTCCGCGCCGTGGGGGAGACCGGGCTCGACTACTTCCGCACCGGCGAGGAGGGCCGGGGCCGGCAGGAGGAGAGCTTCCGGGCCCACATCGCGATCGCCAAGCGGTACAACCGGACCCTCATGATCCACGACCGGGACGCCCACGCGGACGTCCTGCGCATCCTCGACGAGGAGGGCGCCCCGGAGCGCGTGATGATGCACTGCTTCTCCGGCGACCGGGAGTTCGCGCTGGAGTGCGTCAAGCGCGGCTTCATCCTGAGCTTCTCCGGTACGGTCACGTTCGACAACGCCCGGGCCGTGCGGGAGGCGGCGGCCACGACCCCCATCGAATCGATGGTCGTTGAGACCGACGCGCCGTTCCTCACCCCGGCGCCGTACCGGGGGCGGCCCAACGCCCCGTACCTGATCCCCCTGACCGTACGGGCGCTGGCCGACCTGACCGGGGCCGACCTGGCCGAGGTGTGCGCGACGATCTCGGCCACCGGAGAGCGCCTGTTCGGGCCGTGGTCGCCGTGACCGCCCCACCGGGACCGCGCGGGCACTGGCTGCTCGGCAACCTCGCCGAGATGCAGCGCGACATGCCGGGCCTGCTGCGCCGGGTCGCGCGCGAGTACGGCGGCGTCAGCCGCATCCGGGTGGGCCCCGCCTGGATGTACCTCATCGCCGACGGCGAGATCATCGTTGACCTGATCACCCACCGGGCGGCCGAACTGCGCAAGTCCAGCCGCACCAAGTGGGGACTGTCGGGACACCTGGGCGACGGTCTGGTGACCCTCGAGGGCGCCCAGCACCGCCGGCACCGCCGCCTGGTCCAGCCGGTGATGCACACCCGCAGCATCGCGGCTCAGGCCGACCGGATGGCCGCGCTCACCGAGGCGCGAGTCGCCTCCTGGGCGGATGGCTCCACTGTGGACGTCCTGGCCGAGATGCAGGACCTGACCCTGCGCATCGTCTGCGCCGCCCTGTTCCAGGTGGACACGCCCGAGGAGACCGAGCGCTTCGTGACGGCGGTGCACGCCTTCGCCGCGTCGCTGAACCTCGTGCTCCGGCGGGCGTTCCCGATCCCCGGCTGGCTGCCCACGCCCGGCAACCGGCTGCGCGACCGCACCGTGGCGGCGGTGGACGCCCTCGCCTACGACCTGATCCGGCGGCGTCGGGCCGCCCCCGGCGAGGACCTGGTCTCGCTGCTGGTGCTGGCGACCGACGCCGCCGGCGAGCCGGCGCTCTCCGACCGGGAGATCCGCGACGAGCTGATGACGATGTTCTTCGCGGGGCACGAGACCTCGGCCGCGGCGCTGACCTGGGCGCTGTACCTGCTGGCCGAGCATCCGGACGTGGCCGAGGCCGTGCGGGCCGAGGTCGCCGCGTTGGGCGTGGACCGGGTAAGCATGGCCGACCTGCCCCGCCTGCCGCTGCTCGGGCAGGTGGTCGCGGAGACGCTGCGGTTGTATCCACCGTCCTGGGTCTTCGACCGGTCGCCGCTGACCGACATCACCGTGGCGGGGTACCGCATCCCGCGGGGGGCCAACATCCTGCTCAGCCCGTGGGTGGTCCACCGCGACCCCCGGGTCTGGGACGACCCCGACACGTTCCGGCCCGAGCGGTTCGCCGGCGAGGCGCCGCCCCGCACCGCGTACCTGCCGTTCGGCGACGGTCCGCGCATGTGCGTGGGCAACCGGTTCGCCGAGGCGGAGATCCGGATCGTGCTGGCCACCCTGCTGCCGCGGGTGGAGCTGTCCCTCGCGGAGGGACAGACCGTACGGCCGGAGGGTGACGCCTCGCTGCGGCCCCGCGGCGGCCTGCGCATGGTGGTCCGCCGCCGGTGAGGCCGTCGCCGATGGTCCGTCTGCTCGGCCCGGCCGAGATCCGCGATCTGGCCGCACGCCTGGGGGTCCGCCCGACGAAGACGTTGGGCCAGAACTTCATGCACGACGCCAACACCGTGCGGCGCATCGTCCGCGAGGCGCAGCTGTCGGAAAGCGACGTCGTCGTCGAGGTGGGGCCCGGGCTCGGCTCGCTCACGCTGGCGCTGCTGGCCGAGGCCGCCCACGTGCACGCCGTCGAGATCGATCCGGTGCTCGCGGCCGCCCTGCCGGCCACCGTGGCCGCGCACGCCCCCGAGCGGGCCGACCGGCTCACCGTCCACCAGTGCGACGCGCTGCGCCTGACGGCCGACCAGCTGACCCCGGCACCCACGGCGCTGGTGGCCAACCTGCCGTACAACGTGGCCGTGCCGGTCGTGCTGCACCTGCTCGCCGAGCTGCCGGGCCTGACCCGGGGCCTCGTACTGGTGCAGTGGGAGGTGGCGCAGCGGCTCACCGCGCCACCCGGCTCCACTGTGTACGGTGCCCCGACGGCGAAGCTCGCCTGGTACGCCGAGGCCCGGATGGCCGGCCGGGTCCCGCCCACCGTGTTCTGGCCGGTGCCCCGGGTGGAGTCGGGCCTCGTGGCGTTCCGTCGCCGGCCGTCGCCGGTCGCGGATGTCGACCGATCGGAGGTCTTCGCCGTGATCGACGCGGCGTTCGCCCAGCGGCGCAAGACGCTGCGGTCGGCCCTGGCCGCCTGGGCCGGGTCGCCGGCCGCGGCCGAGGCGGTGCTGACCCGGGCCGGGGTGGACCCGACCACGCGCGGGGAACAGGTGGACATCGCCACCTTTGCCCGCATCGCCCGAGCGGGACGCGATCGCGGGGCGCCAGGTATCGTCACTGCGTGACTGGAATGCCCGTGCGGGTCTGGTGCCGTCCGCGCGATACGCGTCGCACCGATACCCGTCGCACCGATACCCGTCGCACCGATACCCGTCGCACACTGTGGGTCCGCGAGGTTCAGGCGACGCCGTGACCGAGCCGTTGTGGGAGGCGGAGCGTCGCTATCAGACCGCGGGCGGCCCCGTGAAGGTCCGCGTGCCCGCGAAGATCAACCTCCATCTCGGGGTGGGGCCGCTGCGGGCCGACGGCTACCACGAGGTGACCACGGTCTATCACGCGGTCAGCCTCTATGACGAGATCACGGCCCGTCCGGCGGAGACGCTCGTCCTCACCATGGACGGTGAGGGCGCCGACGAGCTCGCCCTGGACGAGACGAACCTGGTGATCCGCGCGGTGCAGGCGCTCGCCGAGGCCACGGGCCGCCCGCCGCACGCCCGCCTCCACCTGCGCAAGCGGATCCCGCTCGCGGCCGGGCTGGCCGGGGGCAGCGCCGACGCGGCGGCCACGCTGGTGGCGTGCGACGCGCTGTGGGGCACGGGTCTGGACCGTGAGGAGCTGGCCTCGATCGGGGCCCGCCTGGGGTCGGACGTTCCCTTCCTCGTGCACGGCGGCACCGCCCTGGGCCGGGGCCGTGGTGAGCGGGTGAGCCCGGTGCTCGCCCCGGGCCGGACCTGGCACTGGGTGCTGGCCCTGGCCGAGGGCGGACTGTCCACTCCCGACGTCTACCGGGAGCTGGACCGGCTGCGCGCGGAGGGGTCGGCCCCGCCGCCGGCGGGCAGCTCCGACGACATCCTCGCCGCCCTGCGCCAGCGGGACGCGGCCGTGCTCGCCGCCTCGCTCGTCAACGACCTGCAGCCGGCCGCCGTGTCCCTGCGACCGTCCCTTCGCGACACGCTCGACGCCGGGATCGACGCGGGCAGCCTCGCCGGCATCGTCTCGGGCTCGGGACCGACCTGCGTCTTCCTGTGCCGCGACGCCGGGCACGCCGACACGGTGGCCCGGGCCCTGGCCGACAGCGGCACCTGCCGGGCCGCGCTGACCGCCGTCGGCCCGGTCCCCGGCGCCCGCCTCGGCTGACCCGGTGGGCGTTAGGCTGGGCGATCGGCGTCGGTACGACGGACGGCGGAGAGTCGGTGCGACGGACGGGCGGGGACACGCGTGGCTAACGTGATCAGCCTGGACCGGGTGAGCAAGGGGTACGGCCCGGTCGGAGCGCTGCTCACCGACGTGTCGCTGGGGCTCGGGGACAGCGACCGCGTGGGCGTGGTCGGTCTCAACGGGGCCGGCAAGTCGACCCTGCTGCGGCTGCTCACGAAGGCGGAGGAGCCCGACGCCGGGCGGGTGGCCCATCGGCGCGACCTGCGGGTGCTCAGCCTGCCGCAGACCCTCGACTTCCCGCCCGAGGCCACGGTGGGCGACATCGTCCTCGGCCAGGGGTGGCTCGCGCCGGAGTTCGCGGCCGAGCACGAGTGGGCCGGCGACGCGGCCGTACGGAACGTCCTCACCGGACTGGGCATGCCCGGCCTCGGGCTGGACACCCCGGTCGGCCCGCTCTCCGGCGGGGAGCGTCGGCGGGTGGCGCTGGCTGCCCTGCTGGTCCGGTCGAGCGACGTGCTCGTCCTCGACGAGCCGACCAACCACCTCGACATCGCCGGCATCGACTGGCTCGCCGCGTTTCTGCGCCAGCGCAGCGGCGCCCTCGTCGTCGTGACCCACGACCGGTGGTTTCTCGACGCGGTGTGCGACCGCACGTGGGAGGTGGCCGACGAGACCGTCCGCAGCTACGACGGCGGGTACGCGGCCTGGGTCCTGGCGCGGGCCGAGCGGGAGCGCCTCGCGGCGGCGGCCGAGGCCCGGCGGCAGAACCTGCTGCGCAAGGAGATCGCGTGGCTGCGCCGGGGACCGCCGGCCCGGACCTCCAAGCCGAAGTTCCGCATCGAGGCGGCCAACGCGCTCATCGCCGACGTGCCGCCGCCGCGCGACACCGTCTCCTTGCGACGGTTGGCCACCGCTCGGCTGGGCAAGCAGGTCTACGAGCTGGCCGGTGCCACGGTGCGGCTCGGTGACCGCGCCATTTTGTCCAATGTGGACTGGTTGGTCGGGCCGGGTGACCGGATCGGTCTCGTGGCCCCCAACGGCGCGGGTAAGTCGACGCTGCTGCGCGTTCTCGCCGGGCAGCAACCCCTGGACCAGGGGACGCTGCGGGTCGGTCCGACCGTGCGGCCGGCCTTTCTGTCCCAGGAGCTGGGCGAGCTGCCCCGCGACAAGCGCGTGCTGGAGGCGGTCGAGGAGGTCGCCCGGCGGGTCGACCTGGGCGGGAAGGAGCTCAGCGCCGCCCAGCTCGCCGAGGTCTTCGGGTTCTCGGACCGTCGCTTGTGGACGCCGGTGCGCGACCTCTCGGGCGGCGAGCGACGGCGGTTGCAGCTGTTGCGCCTGCTGGCCGGTGAGCCGAACGTGCTCCTGCTGGACGAGCCGACCAACGACCTGGACACGGACACCCTCGCGTCCCTGGAGGACCTGCTGGACACCTGGCCGGGCACGCTGATCGTCGCGTCGCACGACCGGTACCTCGTCGAGCGGGTCTGCGACGCGGTCTACACCCTGCCCGGCGACGGCAGCCTGCGTCACCTTCCCGGGGGCATCGACGAGTACCTCGAGCTGATGGGGCGACGCCCGGCCGGGACCGCCGTGGCCGAGAGCCGTGCGGCCGGGTCGGCCGGGCGTACGAAGGCCGACGCCGCGGGCCAGGCCCGGGCGAGCGAGGGCCCGGGGACCGTGCAGGCGCGGCGGGCGGCGAACAAGGAGCTCGCCCGCCTCGAGCGGGTGATCGCCCGGCTCGAGCAGCGGGAGGCGGAGCTCACCGAGCAACTCGCGGCCCACGCGACCGACTACGTCAAGCTGGCCGAGCTCGACGCCGAGCTGCGCCGGGTGCGGGCGGAGCGGGAGGCGGCCGAGACGCGGTGGCTGGAGGTCGCCGAAGCGGTTGGCTGATCGGGCGAAACGGCCCGGCCGCCGCCCCGAGCGGTCGAGAATGACCCGTATGGTGCACCTCCCGATCAACCATCCGCTGCAGCCGCTCTACCGTCTGCTCGCGGGGCTCACGGGAGCCTACGTGCTGGCCTTCGGCATCGTCGGCGTGCTGCGCACCGGCGGGCGGCCCTTCTTCGCGCAGGAGGACCTGCCGTACGTGCTCGGGCTGCACGCCAACCGGGCGTTCGCCATTCTGTCCATTGTGGTCGGTACGTTCCTGCTCGCCAGCGTGGTGATCGGCGGGGATGTGCACCGGTGGGTCACGCTCGTCTCCGGCGTGGTCTTCCTCGTGGCCGGCCTGATCATGCTGGTGCTGGAGCGTACGGACTTCAACTTCCTCGGCTTCACCCCGATCACCAGCATCGTCTCCTTCATCATCGGCCTCGTGTTGCTCATCGCCGGCCTCTACGGCAAGGTCGGGACGATGCTGGACCTGCGCCGCGAGGAGGAGTTCCGCCACGGCCGCGGGCCGGACCCGACCCAGCATCGGCTCTCCACCCCCAATCCGCCCCACGACTGGCGGGAGGAGCCCCACGACTGGCGGAAGGATCGCCAGCTGCGGCGCGAACGCGAGCGGGCGGCCACCGAGCAGGCCCGCCGGCAGGCCCGCGGCGTGCGGACCGACCCCGGGGTCACCGGCGGCCAGGAGCAGGTGGGTACGACGGGAAACTACGAGTAACCGGGTTTTCCGAGCTCACTTCTTCCGCGTGGTGAGGGCCGGCTTGGGGTCCAGGTGGGACAGGCCGTTCCAGGCCAGGTTCACCAGGTGGGCGGCGACGACCTCCCGGCGCGGCTTGCGGACCTCCAGCCACCACCGGCCGGTGAGCGCCACCATGCCGACGAGGGCCTGGGAGTAGAGCTCGGCGAGCTTGCCGTCGTACCCCCGGGTCTTGAACTCCCGGGCCAGGATGTGCTCGACCTGGTGCGCCACGTCGTTGAGCACCGACGAGAAGTTGCCGGTGGCGGAGCCGACCGGGGAATCCCGCACCAGGATGCGGAAGCCGTCGGTCTCCTCCTCGATGTAGTCCAGCAACGCCAGCGCCGCCTGCTCCAGCAGCTCGCGCGGGTGCCCTCCGGTCAGCGCGGTCGTGATCCGGTCCAGCAGCGACCGCACCTCGCGGTCGACGACGACGGCGTACAGGCCCTCCTTGCCGCCGAAGTGCTCGTAGACCACCGGCTTGGAGACCTTGGCCCGGGCCGCGACCTCCTCGACCGAGGTGGCGTCCAGCCCTTTCTCGGCGAAGATGCGCCGCCCGATCGCGATGAGCTGCTCGCGACGCTGGGCGGACGACATCCGGACCCGGCCACCGCCCGCCGTCACCCGGGGCGGGGCGGCGGGCACGGCGGTGGCCGTTTGGTCGTGGATGGTCGTGCGGTCGTGGATGGTCGTGCGGTCGTGGATGGTCGTGCGGTCGTGGATGGTCGTGCGGTCGTTGTCTGGCTCCGTTTCGCCGTCACCGGCGGGACGGTAGGCCTCGCTCATGTTCCTCCCGTCCTGGGCGCGGCGCGTTCGGTCAGCGGGCGGCGCCCCCCAACACCGTCTTCTCCGGCTCGACCATTTTCTCCTGAAGCCGGTCGGGCTTGGGCCAGCGTACGTTGGTGGCCCAGCCCAGCTTCTCGAAGATCCAGATGAGGCGGGCGTTCATGTCAATCTGACCACGGAGCACCCCGTGCCGGGCACAGGTGGGGTCGGCGTGGTGCAGGTTGTGCCAGTTTTCACCGAAGGACAGCAGGGCCAGCGGCCAGAAGTTGGTCGCCTTGTCCCGGCTGTCGAACGGCCGCTCACCGTACACGTGGCACACCGAGTTGATCGACCAGGTGACGTGGTGCAGCAGGGCGATCCGCACCAGCCCGGCCCAGAAGAAGGCCGACAGCGCCCCCGCCCAGGACCAGGTGATCAGCCCACCGAGCACCCCCGGGAGGAGGACGGAGGTGGCCACGATCGCCGGGAAGAGCCGGTCGATGCGCTGGATGTCCTTGTCGGCCAGCAGGTCCGGCGCGAACCGGGCCCGGTTGGACAGCTCGCGGTGGAACAGCCAGCCCACGTGCGAGTACCACAGCCCCTTGATGAGGCCCCAGTACGTGGCCCCGTACCGCCACGGCGAGTGGGGGTCACCCTCCATGTCGCTGAACTGGTGGTGTCGGCGGTGATCGGCGACCCACTGCGTGGGCGCGCCCTCGATGGCCATGCAGCCGGCCACGGCGAGCGCGATGCGCAGGCCGCGCTTGGCCTTGAACGAGCCGTGGGTGAGGTGGCGGTGGAAGCCGACGCCGACGCCGAACCCGCCGATGGCGTAGAAGACCACGAAGAGGACGACGTCCACCCAGTTCAGCCCCCAGCCCCACATGACGGGGACGGCGGCGATGAGGGCGAGGAACGGCAGGACCACGAAGATCCAGAGGGCGATCAGGACGCCGAGGGGTTGGCGGCCCATGGTGAGGGGCTTGGGGGCCGGGGGAGTCGCGCCAGGGCGATCGATGACGGTGGTTGACATGGGGCACCTCTCAGTGGGCCGGGCGGTCAAGGACTCGGTGACGCCTCCCTCGGAAAGCGACGCCTACGTAAGCGTAGGTAACGCCAGCGTAGGTAAGGCCGGCCTAATGCGGAAGGGGTCAGCTGTGTCGGGTTCGGTACGGCTCACCGTGAGCTTGTTGGTACACAGTGTCACGGCTGATCGGGACTCGCGGATGGCAATCGTGGTTCTGCTTCGTTGAGTACGCCCGCTAGGCTTAAGGCGGCGCCTGATTGGGACGTGGGGTAATGGCAGCCCGGAGGACTTTGGATCCTTTTGTCCTGGTTCGAATCCAGGCGTCCCAGCTGCTCACCGTCTGGGGCTCATTGCGGAGCCCGGGGTGTCGCCGACCGACGGAGCGCACGGTTGTGTTGCGCCATAGTTGGCCGGTGTGATCGGCGTGCCTGGCTCGCTCTGGCTAGCATGAGGCGGTTCGACAGGGCGGCGGCCCGACCAGTGTCGCCCCGAGCGCGAGAGGAGCGGCCCGGGTGACCGGAGAGCGCACGGTGATCGTCCTTGCCGCAGGTGAGGGCAAGCGCATGAAGTCCTCCCTGCCGAAGATGCTGCATCCCCTGCTCGGACGCACGCTGCTGGGGCACGTGCTGGCCGCGACCTCGGCGCTGCGTCCCGACCGCACGATCGTGGTCGTGGGCCACGGGGCGGAGCCGATCACCGCGCACCTGAAGGAGATCGCCCCGGATGCGGTGACGGTCCTGCAGGAGGTTCAGCTCGGTACCGGTCACGCCGCGCGGGTCGCGCTGGATGCCTACGGCCCGGCCGAGGGCACCGTGGTCATCGTCAACGGGGATGTGCCGTTGCTGCGCCCGGGCACCCTGCGGTCGCTGGTGGACGCGCACGAGGCGGCCGGTGCGGCGGCCACCATCCTGACGGCCGAGGTGGAGCAGCCGTACGGTCTGGGGCGCGTCATCCGCAACCCGGTCACCGGCGCCGTGGACGCCATCGTGGAGGAGCGCGACGCGACCCCCGAGCAGCGTGCGGTGACCGAGATCAACGCCGGCGTCTACGCCTTCGAGGCGTCGCTGCTCGCCCAGAGCCTGGGCAAGCTCACCACCGCCAACGCCCAGGGCGAGGAGTACCTCACCGACGTGATCGGCCTGCTGGTCGACGCCGGCCACGGCGTGCTGGCCCACGCGACCGGCGACCCGACCGAGGTGCTGGGCGTGAACGACCGGGTCGAGCTGTCCCGCCTGCGCGCCCTGCTGCGCGACCGCATCAACGACGCGTGGATGCGGTCGGGGGTCACGATCGTCGACCCGCTGACGACCTGGATCGATGTCGACGTCACCCTGGGTCGGGACACCGTCATCGAGCCCAACACCCACCTGCGGGGGTCGACCAAGGTCGGCGAGTGGGCGGTGATCGGTCCGGACACGACCCTGGTCGACGTGGTGGTCGGGGACGGGGCCCGGGTCGTGCGGACCCACGGCGAGGGCGTGACGATCGGACCCAAGGCGACCATCGGCCCATTTGCCTACCTGCGTCCCGGCACCGAGCTCGCCGAGCGGACCAAGGTGGGCGCGTTCGTCGAGGTGAAGAACTCCCAGGTCGGGGCGGGCACCAAGATTCCCCACCTGTCGTACGTGGGCGACGCCACAATCGGAGAGGAGACCAACATCGGCGCCGCCAACGTCGTGGTCAACTACGACGGGGTCACCAAGCACCGGACCGTGATCGGCTCGCACGTCCGCACCGGTTCGGACACGATGCTGGTCGCCCCGGTCACCGTAGGCGATGGGGCCTACACGGCGGCGGGTAGCGTCATCACCAAGGACGTCCCGCCGGGTGCGCTCGGAGTTGGGCGGGCTCAGCAGCGCAACGTGGAAGGCTGGGTGCTGCGGCGTCGGCCAGGAACCAAGGCGGCGGCCGCAGCAGCCGCCGCGGCCGCGGCCGCGGCGAAGGCCAGCGCGGCGGTGGGGGAGGACGCCGCGGCGCTGGACGGGGCCGCGGGGCACGCCAGCGAGGAGGGCTGATGGCGCACGAGGCGAAAAAGGGCGTGCGCGAGGGGATCAACCGCAAGACGTTGATGCTTTTCGCCGGACGGTCGTTCCCGGCGCTTGCTGAGGAGATCGCGGCCGAGCTGGGGGTCTCGACCACACCGACGGACATCTATGAGTTCGCCAACGGCGAGATCTTCGTACGGTACAAGGAGTCCGTGCGGGGCAGCGACGCCTTCGTGATCCAGTCGATGACCGAGCCCATCAACACCTGGATCATGGAGACGCTCATCATGATCGATGCGCTGAAGCGGGGCTCGGCGCGGCGCATCACCGTGGTCCTCCCGTTCTACCCGTACGCCCGGCAGGACAAGAAGCACCGGGGCCGGGAGCCGATCTCGGCCCGACTGATCGCCGACCTCGTCAAGTGCGCCGGCGCCGACCGGATCCTCACGGTCGACCTGCACACGGCCCAGATCCAGGGCTTCTTCGACGGTCCGGTCGACCACCTCTTCGCCATGGACGTGCTGGCGCGGTACATCGAGAGCCGCTACGCCGGGCAGTCCATCACCGTGGTGGCCCCGGACTCCGGCCGGGTCCGGGTGGCCGAGCGGTGGACCGACCGGCTCGGTGGGGCGCCGCTCGCCTTCATCCACAAGACCCGCGACCCCAGCCGGCCCAACCAGGTCGTGGCGCACCGGGTCGTCGGTGAGGTGGAGGGGCGCACGTGCCTCATCGTGGACGACATCATCGACACCGGTGGCACGATCTGCAGCGCGGCCGAGGTCCTGGAACAGGCCGGGGCCGCGGACGTGATCGTGGCGGCCACGCACGCGGTGCTCTCCGACCCCGCGCCCGAGCGGCTGACGGCCAGCAAGATCAGCGAGGTGGTGGTGACCAACACCCTGCCGATCCGGCCCGAGGCGAAGCTCGACAAGCTCACCGTCCTGTCGATCGCCCCGCTGCTGGCCCGGGCGATCAGCGAGGTCTTCGAGGACGGCTCGGTGACGACCCTCTTCGGTGGCCTCTCCTGAAGCCCTCGGTTCTCTCCGGAACGTCCGTCGTCGACGGTTCTCTCCGCGAGCGCCGTGCCGGGTTGTCGCCTGACGGGCGGCGGGGGTTGGGTCCCAGTCCCTTCCTGGTTCTCCGGTAGCCTTCCGGGTTTTCGTGCCCCGAGGCCTGGCGGACTCCCGCCGGCCGGACGCCACGTTGGGCGGTTGGCGGGATGACGTTACTGTCTCGGCGTGGATCGCAGCGACTCCGCCCCGGCCGTGCGTCGGGTGGCCGCCCCCGTCGCCGGGTTCGCGACCGGCATCGGCTACCTGGGGCGCGGTTTCGCCATGTACCGCCGCCATCCGCGCCTGATGCTCCTCGGGCTGGTGCCGGCGGTCATCGCCTTCGTGGCCCTGCTCGCCGCGTTCGTCGCGATGGTGATCTTCGTCGATGACATCGTCCTGTTCCTCACGCCGTACATGGACGACTGGCCCGAGCTCGTCCGTACGGTGCTGCGGGCCGCGGCCGTGGCCGCGATCGTCGTGGTCTGGGCCGTCCTGAGCGTCATGGCCTACGTGGCGGTGACCCTGCTCATCGGACAGCCCTTCTACGAGGCCATCTCCAAGGGGGTCGAGGACCAGCTCGGCGGCGTACCCGACGAGGTCGACGTCTCGTTCTGGCGCGCGCTGCCCCGGACGATCGTCGACTCCCTGCGGCTGGGCGCGTACTCGGTCCTGGTGTCGGCGGGCCTGTTCGTCGTCGGGTTGATCCCGGTCGCTGGGGCCGTGGTCGCCTTCGTGCTCGGCGCCCGGCTCATGGGCTGGGTGCTGGCCCTGGAGCTGACGAGCGTGCCGTTCGAGCGCCGGGGCCTGCGGTACGACGACCGCAAGCAGGCGCTGCGCGCCCACCGGCCGCTGGCGCTCGGCTTCGGCGCCGCGACCTTCGCCTGCACCCTGGTGCCGCTGTTCACCGTGGTCGCCATGCCGGCCGCCGTGGCCGGAGCCACCCTGCTCTCGCGCCGCATCCTCGGCGCCGACCCCCGCTAGCCGGCCGTCAGCCGCGGATCCCGGCGCAGGCCCGGCGCAGGTCGTCGACCACCGCAGCTTCGTCGACAGTGGACAGACGATCGCGCTCCACGACGACGCGGCCGCCGACGGTGAGCAGCTCCAGCGGCGGCGCGGAGCCGAGCACCAGGGCCGCCACGGGGTCGGCGATGCCGACGTGGCCCAGACCGTCCACGCGCCACAGCGCCAGGTCGGCGAGCTTGCCCACCTCCAGCGAGCCGATCTCGTCAGCCCGACCGAGGCACCGTGCGCCGCCCATGGTGGCCATCCAGAGGGCCTGGCGCACGGTCAGCGCCCGCGGCCCGGCCAGCCCGGCCTCGTCGACCCGGCCGCGCGCCGCGTAGACCGCCTGGCGCAGCTCGTCGACCATGCGCCCCGCCTCCTGGGAGGCCGCGCCGTCGACCCCGAGCCCCACCGGCACGCCCGCGCCCAGCAGGGCGCGCACCGGGGCCGTGCCCGCGCCCAGCCGGGCGTTGGAGGAGGGGCAGTGGGCCACGCCGGTGCCGGTGGCGGCCAGCCGGGCGATCGCGGGGGCGGAAAGGTGCACGCCGTGGGCGAGCCAGACGTCCTCGCCGAGCCAGCCCAGGCGTTCCACGTACTCGACCGGGTCGCAGCCGAACCGTTCCTGGCAGTACTCCACCTCGTCCAGCGTCTCGGCCAGGTGGGTGTGCAGCCGCACGCCGAGCGAGCGGGCCAGCGCGGCCGACTCCCGCAGCAGGTCGGCGCTGACCGTGAACGGGGCGCAGGGCGCGAGCGCCACCCGCACCATCGCCCCCGGCGACGGGTCGTGGAACCGGTCCACCGCCTCCGCGCTGGCCGCCAGGATGTCGTCGATGGACTCGACCACCTCGTCGGGCGGCAGGCCACCCCGCGACTGGCCGAGATCCATCGATCCCCGGGTGGGGTGGAAGCGCAGCCCGACCCGCGCGGCGGCGTCCACTGTGGACCCCAGCATGTCGCCCCCGGTCCGGGGGTACAGGTAGTGGTGGTCGGTGGTCGTGGTGCAGCCCGAGCGGGCGAGCCAGGCCAGGCCGGCGGTGGCGGCGGCGCCGACCATCGGTTCGGTGAGCCGGGCCCACACCGGGTAGAGCGTGGTCAGCCACTCGAAGAGGGTCGCGTCGATGGCGTACCCACGGGTCGCCCACTGGAACAGGTGGTGGTGCGTGTTCACGAAGCCGGGCGTCAGCAGGCAGCCCGCGCCGTCCACGACCCGCGCGCCCTCCGGAATGGACGGTGCCGGTCCCGGTCCGACGGCGGTGATCCAGCCGTCGACGGCGACCAGGTGGCCGGAGGCGTACTCGGTGCCGGCCGGGTCCACGGTGGCGATCGCCGCCTTCTCGATCACGAGCGTGGTCATGAGACCACCCGTCCGGTCACCGGGCGGCTCCCGTCGTTGACCGTCAGTGTCATCCGCACGGCCTCCCCTTCCCGATTCCGTCCCGCCCGCTTTTCACGAGCCCGCCTGCTTCTCACGAGCCCGCCCGCTTTTCACGAGCCCGCCCGCTTTTCACGAGCCCACCCGCTTTTCACGAGCCCACCCGCTTATCACGAGCTCGGTCGCCGCACCGCGGCGTCCGCCCCGCCAATGTCCCGCAAATCCGTCGCCGTGTCTCGTATTGGTGGTGGCTCGGGTCCGCGGTGTCGCGCAGTCCGCCGCGGCGCGCGGTCGGCCGGATCGGGCCGGCCCGGGAAGTTGGCCAGATTCGCGCCGGCCAGGTTCTTGCGGGCCGGGTCGCGCGGGCCAGGTTGGGCCGGTCAGGACTATGCGCCGACGAGCGTCAGTAGATCCGGATCGCCTCGAGCAGGTCGACGTCTCCCGACGTCTCCACGACGTCGAACGGCACCCGCCCCCACAGGGCCAGCGCCAGGTCGCTGGCCGAGCCCGCGGCCGTGGCCCGGGCCGGGTGGGTCTCCGCGTCGAACCGGGTGTCCGCGTCGAGCAGGGAGATCGCCGTGCCGCGGAGCCGGACGTACCACTGCTGGCCGATGTCGGTCGCGGTGAGGTGGATCAGACCGTGGGCCGGGCGATCCATCCGGCGCCGCCCGCCGGGCAGGAAGGTGTCCAGGGCCTCGGCGATGGTGTCTCCGGCGAGCTTGCTCTCGATCGGCTCGGGCAGCCGGGTCGCCACCTGGGCGTCCCACCGGTGCACCGCGGTTTCGTGCGCCGCCCGGCGGTGCCAGAACGCCGCCACCCGCGCCCGCGGCGCCCAGTTCCAGGTCGGCAGGTCAGGGTCGAGCGACTCCAGGTGCGCCTCGACGCTCTGCAGCTGCTCCCGGAACCAGGTCACCACCGCCTCGTCGTCCGCCGCCGGCGCCTCCTCCGGTACCGCGAGCGGAGGCCAGGCCTCGTCGGCCCCGGCCGAGCCGGCGTTGAGCCGGATGCGCTGGTAGAAGGCGCCCAGGTGCCGGACCAGGTCGCCCACCGACCAGT